>ERZ761609.281-NODE-281-length-65617-cov-46.786660_pt1 | contig 65617 bp, 58 predicted proteins | sample MGYA00511163_ERZ761609 | MGnify/ENA primary metagenome ERZ761609 (study PRJEB28899, sample SAMN02445070) | bioreactor sludge metagenome | biome: EBPR sludge | place: Australia: Brisbane, Thorneside Wastewater Treatment Plant | collected 2011-12-16 ... | reverse complement strand
TAACCACTAACCACTAACCACTAACCACTAACCACTAACCACTAACCACTAACCAGGTGTTGGTAAAATGCGAGCAGTTTTTTTTCTTCGTTTTGCCAGCATAGTTCTGTTCGGGCGTGGAGGCAGTTTTTTTGGATTTGGGCGTATAATTGGGCATTATTCAGCAGTTGGTTTGCGGCGTTGGCTATGGTTTGTGGCTCTAAATTGGGCACCGGTTGCGCTATGTGGTATTGCTCGTTTATGCGTTGGTATTCGGGAAAATTAATGCACAACTGCGGTATGCCGGCATGTAAATAATCAAAAAACCTATTGGCTAAGGAGTAGTAATAACTTTGCCCTTGGGCAGAAAAGAAGGTGAAACCAAGGGTGGCTTGCCGGGTAATGCTGCGCAGCTCATCGGGCGGAACAAACCCTCTGAACTGCACTACTTGGGTTAGGCCTAATTGGGCTACAAGTTGTTGGCAGTGTTCATATACATCGCCCTTACCGCATATTACCAATTTACAATTGGGTATAAGCGGCATGGCTTTTATCATTTCTTCTACGCCTCTGCCCACGTTTACCGCCCCTTGGTATAAAATAAACTTTTCTGCCGCCGGCTCCGGATAAACATCGGAACGGAGCAGCGCTATGTTTCGGATAATTTCAAAACGAACGCCGTATTCCTTTTTAAAAAAATCGGCATAAGATTGGTTTATGGTGTAGGCATATTGGGTGCGCGGCACTACGAGTTTTTCTATCCATTTCCAGATTTTTTTTACCAAGGATCGGCTCACTATTTCGGGCAACTCGGTAAAATACTCGTGCGCATCGTAAACAAAGGGCTTGCCTTTCATTTTTGCCACTAAAAACTGGGGCAAAGCCGTATCTAAATCGGTAGCGCCATAAACATCGTAGCGGTGTGTAAGCAGGTGCCAAAAAAGGTAACAGTTGTAAAGGAGGTAAAACAGTTTACCCTTATTGATGGGCATTTTTACCCTAATTTGCTCAAAATTTTGCAAAGGCAGGGGTTTGTGCTGCTCTAATACCCTGCCAATGAGGGTTACCCTGTAACCGGCATGGCTCAATGAGGTGCAAATACGCTGCATACGTTGGTCGTAATGCAGGTCGTTTATAACGGTAAATACAAGATGAGGGCGCACAGAGTGTTGGCGGTTTTAGTATTAGGTGAGTGCGTTTGTTATTTAGAAAAACCTTATAGGTTTGCCAAACTTCTTTATTTTTTTTGCGCTTTTGCGAAACGCACAAAACAAATAGGCTTACTGTATAACAAACAAGCCCCTACCCCACCCTGCCCGGGTAAACTTGTAGCCCTTGGCAAAGGCAATTTATGGCTTTTTTAAGGCTGTTTATTTCTAACACGTAAGCTAACCGCACTTCGTTGGTGCCTAAACCCGGAGTGGCGTAAAAACCCGTAGCCGGTGCCATCATAACCGTTTCGCCTTGGTAGTTAAAATCTTCCAGCATCCACTGGCAAAAACGGTCGCTGTTGTCTATGGGCAGGCGGGCTACCACATAAAATGCACCTTTGGGCATGGGGCAATACACGCCCTCAATAGCATTGAGCCCTTCTACCAGCACATTTCGGCGCTGCGTATATTCAGCAATTACGCGGGTAAGGTATTCGTCGGGCACGTCTAAACCGGCTTCGCCAAGTATCTGCCCAAAGGTGGGCGGGCTAAGCCTTGCCTGTCCAAATTTGAGCGCCGTACTCATTACCTCTTTATTGCGGCTCACTAATGCGCCAATGCGCGCCCCGCAAGCGCTGTATCGTTTAGAAATAGAATCTACCACTATGGCGTGCTGCTCCAATCCGCTAAGGCTCAGTACCGATGTGGGGTTAGCGCCATCGTAGGTAAACTCTCGGTAAACCTCATCAGAAAACAGGTATAAATTGTGTTTAAGCGCTATAGTTTTAAGGGTTTCTAACTCCTGTTTTGAGTAGAGGTAACCGGTGGGGTTATTGGGGTTGCAAATTAAAATGGCTTTGGTGCGCGGGGTAATTACCTTTTCAAACTCTTGTATGGGCGGCAGGGCAAAATTTTGGTGGATAGAGGCGGTAATGGGTACTACCTTTATGTTGCCGGCGGTAGAAAACCCGTTGTAGTTGGCATACAGGGGTTCGGGAATAATGACCTCATCGCCGGCATCAAGGCAACTCATCATGCCAAACAAAATGGCTTCCGACCCGCCGGTGGTTATCATTATATCGGTATAATCTAACTCAATGCCGTATTTTTGGTAGTAGCCGGTAAGTTTGCGCCGGTAGGTTTCGTTGCCTGCCGAGTGGCTGTACTCTACTACTTTTTGGTTAAAACTGCGCACTGCATTCAGCATTACCTCGGGCGTTTCAATATCGGGCTGCCCTATATTGAGGTGGTAAATTTTAACACCGTTTGCTTTTGCTTTTTCGGCATAGGGCACTAATTTTCGTATGGGCGATGCGGGCATGGCTTTACCCCGCTCTGAAATAACCGGCATAAATAACAAATTGTGTGTGAGTAATAAGAACAAACAGAGGGCAAAGATAAACCGAATAACCCGATAAAAAAACATATCGGGCAAGGTAGGGCTGCACGCCCTGTGTGTTTATGGAACGGGTGACCGGCATTTCCCCGAAGAGTTGCCTGTGAGGGTTCAGAAAACCATGAATAATACATACATATGAAAATTGTTATTTGTATTCTCACAAACAACACCTACCCTCTTAGGTTAGCTTCACCTCAAAATCGTAAGATAACGGTGCGCTGCACCTTATATACAAAGGCTATGCCACATAAAAGTTGTATTCGCAAAAGTAAATGGGGCAATGCGTTAAACATGAGGCTAAATAGGTGCAGCGCACCAGCCTATTGGTAGCAACTGCCCAAAAACCCACCTAACAGGTGCAGCGCACCCAAATATATCACCCCACCTGCCTGAAATCGTTTTGAGGTAAGCCTTTGCGCAAGCTCACAACCCCAACCTCACGTTAATTTACATCAAACTAAGGTTACACCCAAGTGCCTGCCCTTTTTTACTGATACCCTTGTGCCTGCAAATTAAACAATTCGGCATACAAGCCGTTGGCGGCAAGGAGTTGCTCGTGTGTGCCAAGTTCTTCCATTTGCCCCTTTCGCAACACCAAAATGCGGTCTGCCATGCGCACAGTAGAAAACCGGTGCGAAATTAACACGGCAGATTTACCTTTGGTTAGTTCGGCAAAGCGCACAAACACCTCATACTCGGCGCGGGCATCGAGGGCAGCGGTGGGTTCATCTAAAATGAGCAGTTGGGCATTGCGCATATAAGCTCTGCTGAGCGCTATTTTTTGCCACTCGCCGCCCGATAGCTCTACGCCATCGGTAAAACGCCTGCCCAGCATTTGTTGGTATTGCAAGGGTAATCGGGCTATTACCTCATCGGCTAAACTTTGTTTGGCGGCGTATTGCACTCGGTTTTTGTCTTCTTTTTGGTCAATTTTACCTACGGCAATGTTTTCGGTAACGGGCATCTGAAACCGCACAAAATCCTGAAAAATTACCCCTATGGCATTGCGCAAATCGTCTAATCGGTATTCATTAAGGTTGTAGCCGTCTAACAAAATGCGCCCTTCGGTGGGGTCGTACAGCCTGCCCAACAGTTTTACCAAGGTAGTTTTTCCGGCGCCGTTTTCGCCCACAAGGGCTAATTTTTCGCCGGCTTTAAGGGTAAAGCTCAGGTGGCGCACAGCCCATTTATTGGAGTTGGGGTAGCAAAAACCCACGTTTTCAAAGGCAAAACCCTGCTGTATAGGGTTAGGAAAAGGGCGGGGCTGAGCCGGAGAGGTAATTTGTGGTTGAATGGCAAAAAAGTCAAAAAAATCTTGCAAGTACAAAGCCTGCTGCGTAATGTCCGAAAATCGGGTTAAAATGCCTTGCAGCAGTTGTCGCATACGGTTAAAAGAGCCCGCCAAAAAGGTGAGGCTACCCACCGTAATGCTACCCGCCACCGTTTGCATAAGGATTACCACATAGGCCGCGTAGTAGCCCAAATCGCCCAGTCCGTTAAAAAAATACCCCCAAAATGCCCGCTTCACCGCAAGTTTTCGGTTATCTAAATAGTATCGGTGCGCTAAGGCGCTAAATCGGTCTTTGAGGAAATCGGTCAGCCCAAAAATTTTAATTTCCTTTGCCGTATCATCACTTGCGCCTATGTAGCGGAGGTAGTCTAACTCTCGCCTTTCGGTAGTCCAGCTTCGCACTAAGGAGTAGCTGCGTTGGTTAAAATAGGTTTCGCTCAAAAAAACAGGTATCACCGCCACCACCAACAGCAGTATGAGCCATGGGTTAAAAGCAATAAGCCCGCCCGCCAAAAACAACAGCGTAACTATATCTTGAAACTGGTTTAAAATATCCGACATAAGGTACACCCTGCCCAATGTTTGGCGGCGGGCGCGTTCTAATTTATCGTAAAACGTGGCATCTTCAAACTGCGCCAAGTCCATTTTTGCGGCATGTTCCATGAGCATTACCGATGTTTTGTTGGCAAACAAATCGCCCAACATAGAGTTGATGAGGCTGATGAGTCGGTTTATTAAGCCCGATACCAGCACAATGCCCAACTCTGCAGCCACCAACTGCCACAGGTTTGATAAATCGGCAGCATCGCCCAATTTGGCAAGGTGTATTACCTCGTCTATAATCAGCTTGCCTACATACAAGGTGAGCAGCGGCATTACAGAGGTAAAAAGGCGCAAGAATATGTTGGCAAGCGCAAAAAACCGATGCGTTTGCCAAATAAGTATAAGCAATTGGGGCAGCGCTTTAAGTGCGGCTATGCTGTCTTTAAAGGTAGTTTGCGCGGTTTCGCCGGGCGCTATGGCAGGCGAAATGCCAAATAGTTTTTTCCAAAACGACATAGGTAATGAATTATCGGGAAACTTGAATGCCACAATAACATCTTATCCCGATGCGGGGTTGCATTGCCCACTCATTGCCCGATGTTGGGCAAAGCCTTAGCCGTTTATTTTTACTTGCCGCAGCAATTCCTGATTAAGCGCTTTGAGCATATTTTCGTAGGCATTTAGTTGGCGCTCTTTACCTGTTTTGGCATCGGTTACGGTTGTTTCGCCGCCCAGCAGCAGGGTTAGCACTGCGCCGTCAAAACCGCCTATCATAGCCACGCCTTCGTCTTGGATGGTGGCGGGGAAATCTTCGCCTCTGCCGGTTACAAACCACCAAATAATGCGCATTTTTGGCAAACCCACTGCCGCTAATTTGCGCATGGCGGCTTCGTAGTTGGTTTCGGGTGTTTCGCCTTCGGTGGGGTTAAACTGCATATCGCTAATAACCAGCAGTGTGGTGGGAAACTCCGTTATCGGAATATCGGGTTTTTGCTGCCGCACCCGCACTATCTCATCAATCACCGATTGAAAATTGGTGCTTCCCCAAGCAGTTTCGGCGGCTTTCAGTTGAAAAACCTTATCGGTAAATGTACCCAATAATGTAAGGGTAGAAGATACATCGTTAAACATAACCACATGGTCTTTAAAAGCGCCTTCGTTTAAGGTGGCAAAATAAATGCCCATGCTTATACAGATGTTAAAAGCGGTGGTATCGGCTACTTGTGCTTGCATAGACCCCGATGTATCTAAGGCGCACCATACATTACCCTTTATACCGCCGGTTTGTTGTGTAGCCAGGGCTACTAACCCTTCAAACTGTTTGTCTATGGTGTAGCGCTGTGCAAGGCTCATGTTGGTTTTTACACTGCGCATCAATTCATGCACGTAACCGGTAAATTTGGCTACGGGTTGGGTTTTTATCCATTCCAAATAGCGGTTTTCCTGCCCGTGTCGCTGCAAAGTGGTCAAGCCATCTTTACCGGTTTTATTAACAAGGTTAAACAACGCCTTGCCTGCAATGGCATTAAAGTTTATGCTGTCCCAGAGTTGGGCGCACATTTGTTGTTGCAGGGTATGTGCTTTACCGCTTGCCTTAAATTTTCGGTATTGGGTAGGTGTCCAGCTCAGGTGTCGGCAAAGATTATGGGCAAATTTATTGAGGGCGCGGTGCCGGTCGGTTTTGGTATTGCTTTTTGAGCGTATTCGGGGCAGGTATTTAGCCAGCAGTTCGCGGTTGTAGGGGTCGTTCAGTCCGCGCTCAATGAGTGCAAACACTTGTTTTTGGTCTAATTTGTCTAATAAATCGTTGTGCCAAAGGTCTTTCCAAACGCCGGCTACGGGCAGTAGCCAAAGGTTGCGATACAGCACATCGGGAAAAAAAGCGGCTAAATAGGTTATTGCCATTCTAAACTCGCTTCGGTTGCCTTGTCCGCGTTGTACGGTTTCGGTGGTTAAAAATCCTTTGGCAGAGCGGGTTATGAGGCGGTTGTATAAGATAATTTGTAGGGCAATTTTGGGCGCTTCTGCCCAAATCCGGCTAATATCTGCATATACGGCTTCGGCTGTACGGTTTCGGTAGGTGGAGCATTTGGCAAAATAGTCCACCAAAGCGTCGCCGGTGGTGCTGTGCGAAACTGCGCCGTTTTCGGTGTAGGTATCGTATTGGTTTACGGCTTGTAAAAACAGGTTTTCCATGTGTATAAAGGCGTGTTTGGGTTGATAAAAATGGTTGGGCTTACAAATACAGGCATCTAAAGCCACAAATATAGCAAAAATAGTCGTAATTACCTAACTCCAAAAAAATAATTTCCTGATGAACAACTGAACCTCATCGGGCTCGGAAAGGGTTATTGGTGGTACACTTTTTGTTTCGTTCACCTGTCCTGTACTTATGTTTTCTTTGCTTAACCGGTTGCTGAAACAGGTTTTTATTTTCCCGATACGTCTTTACCGGCTCATTTTATCGCCCTATTTGGGGGGGGCTTGCCGCTATACACCCACCTGCTCTGCTTACATGATAGAAGCCATACAGGAATGGGGGGTGGTAAAAGGCATTTACTTAGGCACAAAACGGCTGCTAAGTTGCCACCCTTGGGGCGGGCATGGATATGACCCCGTACCAAAGAAAATAAAACCCGAAAAATAGCTCCTATTAGTGAGCTTGTTGTAAGCCTTTGCCGTTTTTAACACTAATTAACCGTTTTTGCGGAACATTTAAGCGCCGGCGTTGGTTTTTAAGTGGAGTTTATCACCCAAAAAACTTAACCGTTATGAAAAACTTATTCAGAAAAGACCAAAACAAGGCACAAAAACAAGAACAGGTGGAGTTGAACGTGCCGCACAAAGAGCGCCAGCAAATGGAAATTGAAAAAGCCCAACGCGAGGCTCAGTGGAAAATGCAGATATTCAGCCATGTTTAACCTTGTTTTTTGTTTGTAAAAAAGGGCGACGCTTTTTAGTGTTGCCCTTTTTCATTTATGGCGTAGTAACCGAAACGGGCAGCACCTTACCATTAAAATACCGGTTCCCAAATTGGGCAAAATGGGCAATCCACGCTGCCATTTCATGGGCTTGCAGAGGAGCGGTATAATGGGGAAAAGCGGCATTGAGCATTTCGGTTTGCACAGCGCCTAAGGCAAGGCAATTTACCTTTATGCCATCGGGTTGCCATTCTTCGGCAAGGCATTCGCTCATTACGGCTACGGCAGCCTTGGCTGCGCTGTATGCGCTTAGTCCCGGAAACTTAGCGCTGCCCATGTAGCCGCCCATGCTGCCTATGTTTACCACATGCGCCCCCGGTTTTGTGAGCAGGGGGTATAAGGCACGCGTAAGTCTTGCCACGGCAAACACATTAACCTCAAAAATTTGTTGCCAGTTGGCATCGGTAAGTTGGGTAAAAGGTTGGTTTATGAGCAAACCGGCATTGTTGATTAACACATCAACAGTGGGGGTAACCGATTGAATTTGTTGGATTAACGGGGAAGTATCGGGGGCGCTAAGGTCAAAGGGAATTGGGTAAAAATTTCCCGATGTTTGCAGGGATAGCCGGTGGAGTTTGGCTTCGTTTCGGGCAATACCCACTACCTTATTTTCAGCATTTTGGCACAAGGTTTTTACCAGTTCAAAACCTATACCCGAGCTGGCACCGGTAACAATGATGTTCATGCTTTATGATGTTTGCAACAAAATTAAAAATCGCCCATCATAGGGCGCAAAATAATATCTTCTACCACGGTGCGCTCAGATAATTGGTAACAAGCCCAAACCGCCTGAGCTATATCATCGGGCGACATAAGTCGGCGCTGGTTTACATCGGCTGTTTCCCATGAGGCGGTATATACCGCGCCGGGCAATACGCCGGTAACTTTTATGTTGTGGAGTTTTAACTCTTCGCGGAGGCTTCGGGATAAGCCGTACATAGCGTGTTTGGAGGTAGTATAAGCTGTACAGTTTTCAAAAGCCTTAAAACTTGCCACCGAACAAATGTTGAAAATATGCCCTTGTTTTCGCTGCATCATATTGGGCAGTAAAGAGCGGGTAAGGTGATAGGGTCCATATACATTTACCGCCATCATTTGTTCCAGCAGCCCATCGGGTTCTTGCAAAATGGGGTGGGTAACGTATAATCCGGCATTGTTTATCAGCACGTCCACTTGTGGAAATTCTTGTCCAATCAACTTGCCAAAAGCCAGCGCTTCTTCTTTGTTGGCTATGTCTAACGGCATACTGATGATGTTGAGGTTAGGAAATTGCCGAATCAGTGAACTCTTCAATAGCTGTAACTCCGATTTGGTGCGGGCGCAAAGGGCTAAATTAAAACCCTGTTTGGCAAAAGTGAGTGCAAGGGCTTTACCAATTCCTTTGGTAGCGCCGGTAATAACTGCATACATAAAAGTAAGGGCAGGTTAAATTTTGGTAAAATGGTGGTTGTAATGGCAGTGTGTTGGCGTTAATCTTGCGGAAAAAGGGCTACACTGCCCCCCACCCAAGTTTTATTTTTGTTGTATTTAACCCCTATCAGGTCGGCACGGCTAAAACGGGCAAGGCTAATAACCTTTTCGGGGCGGGCAAGGTGCGGCTCCCAAAAATACATGATGCGGATTTCGGTTTTTACCAATCCATCGGGCGCTTGCACTACGGGTTCGTATTTTACCTTTTTTTGGAGCATATAATTTTTTCGTTCTTCCAAAGGAATAGCGTCAATATCGGCTTGTGTGGGGTGAAAAACTACACCCGACCCCGAAAAAGAGAACAGCGGTTTTAACACATAGTTGTCTAAATCGGGCGGAAAAGTGGTAAAATCGTTCAATAGGGTACATTGCGGAATATAGACGCTTTTCATAAAAGGCATCATAAATTTGCTGATGCGCAAAAACCAGTTGGGGTGTCCTGCCCATTCTACGTCCACCTCTTCGGTAAGGTTAAACTGGCATTGCAGGTCGGTACGCTGCATAAACTCATCAAAAATAACGCGGTTATAGATGCGGTAAATGGGCGTTTTTACCCCATTTCGCAGGTAAAACAGTTTTCTGCCTTGGCGTATAACCTCGGTTACACAAACGGGTTTAATGCCGGTGTAATGTTCGGTTACTATAAAATCAATGGCGGTATTTTGTTTTAGCGGTTCCACTTCCAGCAGGATAACGTTTTCGGGCTGATGGTTGCCAAGCAAAATGTTTTTGAGGCGCTCCCTGTATGTTTCGGGGGTAAGACCCGAGAAAAGATGGGTGTAGTTATCAGGAACGGTAAAATGTTGCCGGTATTTAGCGGTCAAAAAATCCTGATAGGCAAACAAAGACGGAAACCCTTGCAGTTCAATTAACTGTGGCACTAACTCGCCCGATTCGGCACGGCAAATGGCAAAGTCGATGCCTAAAAACAGGGTATGTTCATCTTCGTTTGGCACATTTAGGTGTGGCGGCACGGCATCGGCACAAAGTGTTTTGATGTTGTACGAGGTGATGAAGTCAATAATTTCATCGCAGGCAGCAAAAATATGGCGTTTTAGTTGATGAGGAATAAACACCGGCGATTCGGCAATGCGAAACGAAACCGGAAACTGATAGGCGTTGTTTACATCGGCTAAAAAGAGCCGGTAAAGCTCTTCTGAAAAACTGCGGTTATAGGCTTCTCTTATATCGGGTATCATGTGGTTGGGTGGGTAGGTGGTTGAATGCTTTTTGGGGGCAAAATAACAATGTTTTTAACCTTGTTTGGTTGTTTTGTGCTATTATTTTTGCTTTTGGACTACACAAGCGCTTTAATCCCAATTATTTGCCCTTACTCATCTTTGAGCAATCGTTTTTCCAGTTTTTCTAACCGTTGCAGCAGTTGTTGGTTCTGTTGGGTAAGTTGGTCTATTTGCTGTTGCTGTTCCTGAATAGCTTTGATTGCTATCACACTAAGGGCGGCATACGAAACGCCCAATTGCTCATTACTGCCGCGGGTGTAAACCGTTTCGGGAAATAGTGGGGCAAGTTCTTGTGCTATCAGTCCTATGTGCATTTTTTCGGTTTCATCAGTTACATCGGCATACAAGTAAGTGGCGGGTTTGAGCAGCAATACCTTACTCATTACGCTGTTTAGTGGCAATATATTGCGTTTTGCTCTTTGGTCGGATAAGGAAACCAAGGTGCCGCCGGCAGGTTCTATATAAGCCTTTGCTGCGCCGTTGTAAGCAAAGGTAATATCGTTATTTTGGTCAATACCCATTTGCCAGTGGTTTGTGCCGGCAGAACGAGTAAACCGCAAGCCCCCGGTGCCGTTGAGCGGAAAATCATCGGCAGATTGCAGAATGTGCAAATCGGTTTGTGGGGCGCTTAGTCCTATGCCCACCTTAACCCTATTGGTATCTAACCCACCTAAAACCAAACTGTTACTTTCTGAAACCAAAGCCAATTTACCTATGGCTATGGCATTAGTTAATTGTTCGGATGCCACCGCTGCACCAAAACCTACACCTATGTTAAAACTGCCCGATGAATTGGTTGCAAGCGTTTCCATACCCAAAGCCAAATTGCCCATGCCGGTTGTGTTGTTGAACAAAGCATTTTCGCCTATAGCGGTGTTTCCATTACCGGTGGTATTATTGCCCATTGCATCTTCGCCTATAGCGGTGTTTCGGTTGCCGGTAGTGTTGGCAAACAAGGCATTAGTACCGGCGGCAGTATTATTAAAACCGGTGGTATTATGGTGTAAAACTCGGTAACCCAACGCTGAGTTGTTATCGCTATGGGTGGGTGTAAACAATGCCAAAGCTCCCAAAGCAACATTTTGATTGCCACCTACATTATTGGCTAAGGCATTAGCGCCATACGCCGCATTTAAAAACCCGATGGTGTTGTTTTTGAGTGCATCAGCGCCGGCAGCGGTGTTGCCCTCGCCAAGCGTATTGGCAAATAAAGCATTTGCTCCCGATGCAGTGTTAAAGTTTCCGGTAAAGTTATTATACAATGCTCCCATACCGTTGGCTGTGTTAAAGTTGCCTCCGGCATTGCTGCGCAGGGCATTAGCGCCGGTAGCGGTGTTATGGCTGCCGCCATCATTAGCAAACAAAGCGCCGGCACCGGCGGCAGTATTGTTAAAGCCGGTAGTATTGGCTTGCAGTGCGCTTGCACCGGCGGCAGTATTGTTAATGCCAAAGGTATTTTGTTGTAATGCCTGATGCCCGGCTGCCGTATTTCCGGTGCCAGTAAGTACATTATAATCTGATGCCAAAGCAGTATTGGTGCTTTGTTGCTTTACCAGCGCTGTTTGGTCAGAAAACAAGGCATACGGCACGCTCAATAATTGGTTAGCGCCCATGTCTATATAAACACCGTTATCGGTAGGCGACAACTCAACTTTTAAAAATTTAGGGTCGGGACTGCTCCAGTTTATGTTGCTGAAACTACTAAAAATGGGCGTTCCCTGCCCAAAGGTAAGGATAAACAAACCTTGTGCGTTAGTGGTAGTGTGGTGCTCTTCCAAGTAAACAGCATTGTCGGAGGGCGTGCCTATAGCAACACTTAATTTTACTCCAACAGGCTGCTCACTCAGTACCTGACCTGCTGCATTTCGGGCTACGGCTTGGTAACTAATGCCCTGCGGCGCTTGTGCCATAACGCTAACCGATACCAATACAAACACAAAAAAACGGATAAAAACTTGCATATTTGTTTGGGTAAAAGGGGGTAAGAAATTATTTTACCGCAAATATACTATGAAAGTAGATGTTGTGTGGTTAAACCCTGCTTAGCTTGACCATTTACTTAATAAACAGGCAAATAACGGGCAAAGCAATGGGACATTTTGCACGGGCTATTTTCGTCCAAAATCGGCGGGTATTTCACCCCAGTTAGGGGTGTCCCAAGTTAAAATGGGGGTATTGTAGCTGTAGGTTTGCAGCCACTGTAAGGCGCGTTCAACCAGCTCAAAAAGCGGGGCATTGGCGGTATTTTTAGCAAGGGTAGTTTTAATTTTTTTGTCGCGCACCCATGCTCTTGCGGTTTTTGAGTCGGTGTAAATGGGTAAATTCAGTTGATGTTTTTGCATGTAAGCCAAGGCATGAACCAAAGCCAAAAACTCTCCTAAATTATTGGTGCCGTTTTTAAAAGGACCTTGGTGAAAAAGCCGTTTACCCGATGCCGTATCTACACCCTGATACTCCATAATGCCCGGGTTTCCGCTGCAAGCAGCATCAACCGATATACTGGGTAAAATGGGTTTGCCTTTTCCGGTAATTTTAGGGGGTAGGTTTTTTTCGGGCGTGTTTTTTTTAGTGGTAAAACTGCTTTTAATATGCAGTTCATGCCCATCGGTAAAGGCTTTTTCAGCTTCGGCGCGGCTGGAAAACGATTTGTATTTTGCTCCTTCAAAACCTTCTACCTGTGCTTTGCACTCGTTCCATTTAGTATAAACGCCCGGCTTTTTACCTTTCCAAACGGTATAAAATTTTTGGTTACTTGTCATAATCGGGGGGGTGTTGTACTTTGGGGTTATGAGAACAGTTGGCTAAAAACAGTATTTAATCGGAAAATATTTTGTAAGGCGGCAATACTCCTTTAATACCTCAAAGGTAATAAAACGGTGTAAGATTTGAAGCAATTACGGCATAAAGTTAGCTATACGCCTACCGCTCCATTGAACCGCATCTTGCCTGCAAATGTTTTACTTACTCCACAAATTAAAATTATGCTTACTCCACTCCTGTATATTGCCGATTTTTTTTCAGATACAACCTATCGGGCTTGGTTAAAAGAAGTTAACCGGTTTATCGTCAAAAAGCATTTTTTGGAAATGCCATGGTTGTTGCTGTACATTTTCATCATTTGGATTACCACAGTTTTGCTTGCGCGGTTGTTTGATAAATTGTTTAACCAAATTATCAACAGTTCTGTCAAAAAACTCCAAAACGACCCCACCAACTACGTTTTTTTAAAACACTTTGGGCGGGCAATGATTTATATTTTCGGGTTTAGCATAGCTGTGTGGTCTATACCGGAGCTACGAGCTATTTCCAAATCGCTGCTTGCGGGTGCCGGTATTTTGGCGGTGGTAGTAGGTTTTGCTTCGCAGGCAGCTTTAGCAAACATAGTGAGTGGTTTATTTATTGTTATTTTCCGCCCGTTTAGTGTTAAAGACCACCTCACCATAGATGATACTACCTTTGGCGTGGTAGAAGATATTACCCTGCGGCATACGGTATTGCGCAATCAGGAAAACCGCCGCATAGTAGTGCCCAACTCCATCATCAACTCAAAGGTTATTTTGAATTCTAACCTGAATGATCTTAAAATTTGTAAGTTCATTGAAATTAACGTAGCTTATGATACCGATTTGGATAAAGCTATTGCCGTTATGCAAGAGGAGGTGTTTAACCACCCCTACTGCATAGATAACCGAAAGCAAGAGGATAAACAAGCAGGCAAGCATCCGGTAATGGTAAAAGTGGTAAGGTTAGACGATTATTTCATCAGACTGCGCGCGTGGGCTTGGGCTGCCGACAACAGCCACGCCTACGAAATGACCTTAGATTTAAACAAACGGTTGGTAGAACGTTTCAGAGAAGAGGGTATTCATATTCCTTTTCCTATACAAACCTTGCTTATTAATCCATCGGGAGCGAGTAACAATGCACCTGCACAAAATTTGTAACCCCTATTTACACTATAACTATCCCTAAAAGCATGTAAACTTAGGTAAAGCGTAATATCTTTACCCCCCATTGCTACTAACAAACAAAACCCATTATCATGACTAATACGAAGCGAAACCACCTGATGATATACGGAGCCAATGGTTATACCGGCAGGCTTATTACCGAGCTGGCAGTAGCCAAAGGTTACAAACCCATTGTGGCAGGCAGAAACAAAGCCGCTATACAAGAGGTTGCAGCCTTGTATGGGTTGCCTTATATGGTGGTTGATTTAAACAACAAGGAAGCTCTTTCTGATGCCGTACTCATGGCAGATGTGGTAATGCACTGTGCCGGACCCTTTGTACATACTGCTCTACCCATGTTGGAAGCCTGCATGAAATTTGGTACACATTATTTAGACATTACCGGCGAAATACCGGTTTTTGAAATGATTGCCGCCAGAAATAATGCTATTAAAGAATCCGGCATAATGGCAATGCCCGGTACCGGTTTTGATGTAGTGCCTACCGATTGTTTGGCTGCCTATCTTAAAAAACAATTGCCTACTGCTACCCATTTAACCCTTGCTTTTGCAGGGTTGGGAGGCGGTGTTTCGCATGGCACGGCTACTACCATGCTCCTAAATATGGGCAAAGGCGGCGCGGTTAGGTTAAACGGTAAAATTACCCCCGTGCCCGATGCTTTTAAAACCGCTTATATAGACTTTGGCGGTAAAATGATGCAAACCGTTACCATACCTTGGGGCGATGTTTCTACCGCTTACCACAGTACCGGTATTCCTAATATAGAGGTATTTATGGCGGTAAACAATACTATGCTGCGTGGTATGCAACTGCTTCAAAGCTTGCAGTGGTTGGTAAAAAGCAATTTTGTGCAGCGCTTTCTACAAGCCCGAATAGACAATTTACCTGCCGGACCCTCTGCCCAACAACGCCAAAAAGCCAAAAGCCTTGTTTGGGGGCAAGTGCAAGACGAAAAAGGTAATACTGCCACCGCCCGACTTACCGGACCCGAGGGTTATACACTTACGGCTCTTACCGCTATGGCTATTGTAGAAAAAGTACTTTGTGGCGATGCGCCTACGGGCTTCCAAACGCCCTCTATGGCTTATGGCGCTGATTTTATTCTGGAAATTAAAGGCGTTACCAGAGAGGATTTACTTACCCAGCGAAACATAAAGGTAGATTAAGAAAAAGGCAGACCGGGCAGCCTACCTATTACCGGCAAGACAATAAGTGACGTTTTGTAACCAAAAATTGTCATTGTTGGTTTTATACAATTTTTAAACAACATATTTATTCATGTTTCACAAGTCAATTGGTCAATTTATTGCGGTGTTGTGGCTGGGCTGGCTGGCAACCGGCTGCACCCTGCCCAATAATAAGCCCGATGCACCGACACAGGCTAACAATGAGCCCACTGTAAGCCAAAACCAAACCACCCCATCACCACCCGATAGTGCAGCGGTGCAAAAAGAGGTATTGGAACGCGCCAATGAGGCACTTACCCTGCTCACCAATAACCAAACACAACAATTAGCAACGCTGGTGCATCAGGTAAAAGGCGTTAGGTTTTCGCCATATGCCTATGTGCAGCCCGATAAAGACAGAGTGTTTACTGCCAACGAGGTAGCTGCCCTGGCTACCAATAAACAATTGTTTTTGTGGGGAGAGTATGACGGCAGTGGCGACCCTATACGGCTCAGTTTTTCCGATTACCGAAAAAAATTTATTACCGATAAAGACTATCTTAACCAATCTGATAGTATTGGCTTTAACCAAATTATAGGAACCGGCAACTCACTCAATAACCGTACAGAAGTATATGCCAATGCACAAATGGTAGAATATTACCAAAGTGGTAAGCACCCCGATTATGGCGGTATGGACTGGGGCAGTTTAACCCTTGCCTTTGAGCAGCATAACGGGCAGTGGTATTTGGTGGCAGTTATTCACAACTGTTGGACTATTTAACCTATTTTTTTGATGGGCACTCGCCGGGTTTATAGGCGGTAACGCCTTTGTTATCGGCTTCGCAGCTATTGCTGTATGTTTTGCCATCGCACCCGCAAACAGGGTTGTAAAGGGCAGGGCATACCGCATCGGGGTTGATTTTGTTAGGGTCAATGCAATCTTTTTTGGCTTTACATTCTCCGGGTACATATCGGGTTACGCCGTTGTTTTTGGCTACACATTTATTGCTGTATGTTTTACCATCGCAGCCGCAAACGGGCATGTATTCTTTGGTGCAGGGAGCATTAGGGTTAATTTTTGTCGGGTCTATACAGTCGCTCTTTGAGGTTTTACATTCACCGGATACATATCGGGTTAGACCGCTGTTTTCGGCAACACATTTATTGCTATATGTTTTGCCATCGCAGCCGCAAACAGGAGCATAATTCATGGTACAGGGGGCATTGGGGTTAATTTTTGCAGGGTCAATGCAGCCGGTTTCAGCTTTATCTTTGGTTTGGGTAGTTTGATGGTTTTTAGAGCATGCCGATGCGAGCGCCAAAACCAATACGATAAAAAATACAAAAAAACGCAACATAAGTTATTAAGGTGTTATTGAGTGAATGGAAGTGCGAAGATGAAGATTTAGAGCAGGATAAACCCAATTGGTTTATGCCGGCAAACGGAGTAAACCTACTTTTTTTTACCCACAAAAACAAAGTACTGCCACACACCGCCATAAGCGGTATAAATTTGGGCATGTATAGGGGTAAGCAGTTGGTGAAGTGCATGCCATAAATGCCCGCCAATGCGTACATTATGCAATTGCAGCCATTGGTTAAACCAGCCCGATGAGCTTGCATGAAAATCAACAACAGCTATGTAACCATCGGGAGCAAGGTCGGCAAAGGCTTGCTCCAGCACTTCCTGCCATTGCGGGTTAATCATACTTAATGAGTAGGAAAACAAAACAAGGTGAGCTGGGTGGGTAAGGGGTGTTTGTTTGCCATATTGCTGCTCTAACAGCCGGATATTGGGCGTATGGGCAAGTTTTTTGGCAGCCTGCCGCAGCATATGTGCCGATATGTCAATGCCGGTAATGGTAGCACTGGGGTATAGGGTGGCAAGTTGTTGCAGGTTAAAACCTGTGCCGCAGCCAATTTCGGCTATGTTGATGCTGTTGTGCGGTAAAAGGGGAATACTTTTTAACACTTTTTTTCTGCCAAACAAAAAAGCCCATCGGGTAAGGTCGTAAATATAGGCGTGCAGCTTGTAGTACTGCTGCAAGTAGCGTTTTTGGGCTACGGCGGAGGTAGTAATATGGGCAGCAGGGCTCATGGGTTAATAATGTTGGCAGAATTGGATAGTTTAGAAGGCATATAGTACACAAGGTTTACTCTTTTTCAAAAACCAGTACCACTTTATTAAAATCGGCGGCGGCGTTAATTACCTTTCTAAACGGTTCGTACATGGTGCGCGGCAGGCTGCAAGTTTGGTAGTACTCATCGGCGGTAATGGTAACTTCTTTGCCATTTACCTGATACCCCGACACAAAACGCTGCGTTTTTACGCCATCTTGTTCTACAAAATGGTCAATAATGGCAGTTTCTAACCCTTTAACCGTATAACCATCGGGCACGGTAAACTGAATGGTGCGGCGGTAGTAAACCGGATATTCCATGTCAATATCGTTTTGCCGCTCATGTTGTTGATAAAGTTCTACCTGCGGGCCTATGATATTTCCCAATTTAAATAGCCAGTTTTTTCCGGCTTTTTCGGTAAGCGAGGGTACTACCATTTGGCTGGTAATGTAAAACTCTTTATCGGGATAAGCCGAGTTTTGAAGGTCTTCGTTAAATAGTTGCACATTGGTTTGTTTGGCATCTTCCATGCCCGATAGGGTAACTGCCTGCACAAATACTTCTTTTCTGAATTGGGTAATCATTCGGTACTCAGCGCCGCGGTAACCTGTCCAGCCGTGTTTAACTTTTACCGTAGGCATAAAACCTTTATCAAAGGTTATGTTGGCGGTAATGTTATTGGTGCTGTACTCTGCATTGGGCATAGGAATCCACTTTACCTCGGCGGCTTTTTTGGCTTCGGTAATAAACAAGCCGTAGTTGTTGGCAAGTTGGTAAGGAGCTGCCCCGTATCTGAATTGGGGCATACCGGGCGCTACGTATTTATCGGTAGCGGCAATGTGAAAGATAATATCGGTAAAATTGTTCCAGCTTTCAAATTCATCGTCAAACCTTGATTTGAACCTGTCAGAGGTAATAACTAAGTTATGGTCTATACCGGCTTCTTTAAAAAATGCGGCAAATACGCGCGCAATGCCCAGCTCGCTGGCATAACGGTTTACCAAAATGCGTCCTACTTCGGTATAATCGGGACCGGAGCCTTCTTCTACGGATATGGTGGTTTTTATAAATTGCTCAATAGCTATTACTTTTTGCGGGGTTTTGAGTTTTTTAAGTTTCAGTTTAGCTAATTGTGCTTTTACTGTTTTTTGCTCATCGGGAGTGTAGTCATAGAGCAGGTTTGCAAAATTTTCGCTGGCTTCTTCCCATGAGTAGAGCCTTTTTACCTCATTTTGTGAGGCAAGGTTGTAGCTTACCTTATAGTCCACCCGCATTAAATTGGCACGGTAGGCGCTGTATTCTTCGGTAAGTAGGGCGGGTATATTGGTGGCTGTGGCTTGTAAAATGCGGGTGCTGTCGGTTCGTTCTAATTCAAGATCGGGAAAACCATTGTAAGATTGGGCTTCAAATACTAAGTTATCGGGCGATATAATGGTAATTTGCACTTCTTTTACCAACACATCGGTTTGTATCATTTCTCTGCCGTAGGGGTTAGATACTGCTGATTTAATGGTATATAAATACTCTATTTCGCCTCCCTTTTCTACGCCTTCTATGGCAAAAATTTTAAAGCTGCCATACTCTTCCACATCTTTTATCTCTTTAATATTATTTTTGTTTAGTTCTACTACTTTGCCGGCAGGGGTTATGGCGCGGGCTTTCAGTTCTTCAAATCCCAACACGTTTACCATAGGCACATAAACCTTATTATATTCTTCTACGCCGGCATCATCGTTTACCCGCACAATTTTGTGGTTGGTTTCGTAGAGCATAAGCATACCAAGGGTATCATCATAGGCAAACTCTATTGTGCGTATATCTTTAACAATAACGGCTGCCGATTTGCTTTCTTCGTCTGTAAGCGAGTATAAGGTGGGTTGTGCCTCCCAGTCATAACCTTTATGGCTGTAAACCGATTGGGCAAAACTGCGGCTGCTAAAGGCAAATGCCGTCATACCAATAAGTGCAAACAATAGTTGTGTACGAAACGATAAGATAAAAAGAACCAATTTTTGGTGTTGCTGCATAATATGTTTGATTTTGATTTTTAGAACCGAATATTACTACATAAACTACAAAACAACCCAATAGGTTGCCCTTTTGCTACTTATAACACCGAAGGGAAATTAAAAATTTCATAAAACCAAATGAAACCTCCCAAATTGTTGCTGTATCCTACATACCAACAACCCAAAAGAACAACCCCCGACACTGAATGGGTATCAGATGTCGGGGGTTGATGCCGTAATACGGGTAATTTATTGAAGTTGTTTTACTTAGTTATTGCCCGATGCGTCGTTTACAATTGATTGCGTTCTTACCGGCGTGGTTTCATCTTTGGGGGCTACTTCGCCTTGCAACACGTTACCCTTAATGTATAATCTTTTGGTAGGTTCATGTGCATTAGAGGTAATGGTAATGGCTTTGTTAAACGGACCAAGGCGCTTGCTGGTGTTGTAAGTGGCAGCAATTACAGCGGTTTCGCCGGGTTTAACGGGGTCGCGGGGCCAAACGGGAGTAGTGCAACCGCAAGAGGCTTTAACATCAGAAATTATGAGGTCTTCTTTACCATCATTGGTAAATTTGAACTCAAAGGTAGCCTGCGGTCCTTCGGGAAGTTCGCCAAAATCGTGCGTTTCTTTTTCAAAGTTCAAAATAGGCTTAGTGGTTTCCACTAAGTTGCCGTTTTCGTCTAAAATGTAAGAAGCGCCGTTTTTCATCATATCGGCTTGGGCAAACACGGCAGAGCCGGTAAAGGCAAACAGAGCAAGAATGAAGAGTAAATTTTTCATAAAATGAAGTGTTTTTGTTAAAACAATTACTAAGTTAGTACAGTTTAAAATTTTGTTTACACAAAGTTACAAATACCCTGCATATACAGCGTTAATGTGCCAACTAAATTTTTAGTTTTAGCTCTTTTTAACGTGTAATAAGACAAAAAAGGGTGGTTGGGGTTTAATGTCTATCCGATTTTTTTTTGCTGATAGCCATTTTGGTGATAGTGTTTAAAACGGGTATGCTTTGGCAATGGTTATATTTGCGCAAAATAGGGTGAGTTAAAGAGCAGACCGGCTTTTTACCACTCCTTTTGGAATAGCGGCAATTAGTTTTTGGGTATATTCGTGCTGCGGATTATTGTAAATATCATCGGCAAGCCCCATTTCCTCTATTTTACCTCTGTTCATTACCACCATGCGGTCGCTCATAAATTTTACCACGCTTAGGTCGTGCGAAATAAAGATGTAGGTAAACCCAAACTTGGTACGCAAATCGATGAGGAGGTTGAGTACTTGTGCCTGAATAGATACATCGAGCGCCGATACCGATTCATCGCAAATAATAAACTGCGGGTTGAGCGCCAAAGCACGGGCTATACAAATGCGCTGCCTTTGCCCGCCCGAAAACTCGTGCGGATAGCGGTTAAAATGGGCGGCTTGCATGTTGCAGGTTTCGAGCAGTTCTATTACGCGGTCTTTTCGTTCTTTATCGTTATTATAAATACCATGAACCTGCATAGGTTCTATAATGGCGCTGCCTATGGTTAATCGGGGGTTGAGCGAGGAGTAGGGGTCTTGGAAAATGATTTGCATTTCTTTTCGCAGCTCTTTCAGTTCGGTTTCGGGCAGGTCTAGTATGGCTTTACCCTTGTAAAGTATGCTCCCTTCATGTGCCGGGGCAAGGCGCAAAATGGTTCTGCCTAAGGTGGTTTTCCCACAGCCCGATTCGCCTACCAAACCCAGTGTTTCGCCCGGGTAAACGTTAAAACTTACATCGTCAACGGCTTTTACCCATTCTAAGGTTTTGCCAAAAATGTTTCTTTTAGACGGAAAGTAGGTTTTTAGGTTTTTTACTTCCAGTAAGGGCGTTTGTTTGCTGAGTTGTTCCCATCGGTTTTTTGTTTCTTCGGGTTTAATTTCTACCCTGCTAATCATTTCGGTTACCGATACTGATTTTTCCAATAAATTTCCCTGTGCATCTATTTGCATGAAATCATCAACAATGGGCAGTTTTCGCAGCCGTTTACCCAACGGGGGGCGGCAGGCAAGCAAACCTTTGGTGTAGGGGTGCTGAGGGTTTGAAAAAATATCGGCAACCAAGCCTTGTTCTACAATTTTACCTTTAAACATCACCACTACGCGGTCGGCAATTTCGGCTATTACCCCAAGGTCGTGGGTAATGAACATAATGCTGGAATCAATCTCTTTTTTGAGATGTTCCATCAGTTCCAATATGGTTTTTTGTACTGTTACGTCAAGGGCGGTGGTAGGTTCATCGGCAATGAGTATGCTGGGGTTGCAGCTCATAGCCATAGCAATCATTACCCGCTGTTTTTGTCCGCCCGAAAGCTGGTGCGGGTAGGCATCAAAAATGCGCTCGGGGGTGGGCAGTTGCACTTTTCTGAAGAGATCAAGGGTAAGCGCTTTTGCTTGCTGGGGGGTAGTTTTTTGGTGGAGCAAAATGGCTTCGGTAACTTGGCTGCCGCAGGTAAAAACGGGGTTGAGCGAGGTCATGGGCTCCTGAAAAATCATGGCTATTTCGTTGCCTCTGTATTTTCGAAGTTCTTCTTCGGGCAGTTTTGCCAGGTCAATGCGTTGGTTTTGCTTATTGTGAAACCAAATTTCGCCACCTACCACTTTGCCGGGCGGATTGGGTATTAACCCCATAACTGATAATGCCGTTACCGATTTGCCCGACCCCGACTCGCCTACTATGCCTATGGTTTCGCCTCGGTTTAGGGTAAAACTAACTTTATCTACGGCTTTTACCAAACCCTCTTCGGTTTTAAAGTGGGTTTCTAATTGGTTTACTTCCAGCAATAATCCGCTCATGTGTATGTTTGTGTACTTGTGGGGGTATAAAACGGGGTAAATATAGGGCAATATTTTTAGTTTGTGTTACCCCCCCCGATACTTTGTTAGGTAAACATTACCAGCTAAAAGACGGTTGTATCTGCTTGGTACTGCATACCATTCATGTTTATTGCATGTTTGCAGACTAATTTGTATCATTTCCCGCAAAGGCTTTGCTACCTTTGCGTTTAAACAAGGGTTGGGTTAATATAAATAGAAGTGGCAAACATGTTGCATTTTGTCTTTATCTGCATTTATCCGCTACTATTTAATTGACTGATACTAATTTGTATCAATCTAAGCGCTATTTTCCTTAGTCTTTAGGTTGGTTGGTTACATCAATGTTGTCTATATCCTCTATGTCATTATCATCATCATTATCATCATCATCGTAGTAGTAGTCGTCGTCATCGTCCATTATGTTTCCTATCGGTATAACAGCGTGAAAATTATCTGGACCCAATTTTTTGGTCAGTTTTTCTATAATAAGTTGGGCGTTATCATGCGGACCTGCGTAATAGAAAGGTTTACCTTCTTTACCAAACTCAATTTCTATAAAAGGTATTTCATCGGCAGGGTCTAATATATATTCAGTAATACTAAAATCCTTGTGTGGGCTTATGCCAATACTTTCGGCATATTCTACGGCGCCGTAGATGATATTTTGCAGTAAATCGGGCGATTTTTCAACCATCGCTTGGTCGTGCTCTTGTAAATAAGTTAGCCATTCTTGCAATTCATCTTCTTCAAGCCGCCATTTACAATAAGTATCTTTTACACCAAGGCAAAATATGTCTATCAAGTAAAACCCTACTAGTAACTTGCTTCCCCCCATTTGTCTTACCATAAGGACATTTGCCATGCCTACCTCTTTCCATGTTTCGGTAATATAACATTTTCCCCAAGGCAGTTTAGCGGCTTTTGTTTTAACATAGTTGTTCATGGTAAGTTGAGGAGCGCCTTGTTGTTTTTTTTTGTTTGATTTATGTTTAGCCATATTTGTAGCGTTTATTTAGTGGTTCAATATGTTAGAAGTTAAATAAAAAGCCCACATTTAAACCTTAATAGGATAAATGTGGGCTTTGGGGCAAAATACACACTAACAATTGCGGGTTGTTTGACGTGGTAATTTTTTAGGTGATTCCGCTGGGGCTCGAACCCAGGACCCCATCCTTAAAAGGGATGTGCTCTACCAACTGAGCTACGGAATCTGGCCAGCTTTTTCAATTGCGGTGCAAAGGTACGGCTATTTTTAAAAAATGCAAGCGTTGTGTCAAAAAAAAAGTGCGTTATTTTAAAATTACGCCGTCTGCAACAAAAGTTATTTCTACTTCGGGCTGGGTAATTTGGGCAATTTCGTCTGCCGATTTACCGGCATCTTCGGCATAATGCCGAAGGTCATCTACAGAGGTGGTTACTTTTTGCGCTTTACCTTCAATAATTACTGTTTTACCACTGATATCTTTGGGCATAAAAAAGCCATAGTCTTTAAAAGACACGCGCATGTCGGAGCCGCTGGGGGTTTGCAGGGTCATCCAGCAGCCTTTAACTTGGCAAACACCGGTTACGGTTCCGCTTACTTTGGCGGGCAGTTCGGTTAGGTTTTCAGCTTCCATTTTGTTGAGTACATCGGTAAGTGGGGTTACACCTTGGTCGGTTATTTTGCTGCCAAAGTATAAATAACCCTTAGCATCGGGTGTATTAGCAGCATTGTTTTTTACTGCGGTTTTATTGCAGGCGGCAGATATGGCAACTATGGCGGCTGCCAACAAGAAGAACAAGGTTTTGTTAAGTGTAAACATAGCAGGCAATTTTGGTGCAAAATTAGTTGATTTTTGCGTAACAGTGAATGGTATGGGCAAAAATACCCACTACTTTACCTAAGCCAGTTCTTTGGGGTGGCATAAATAATACTTAACAACCGGTGCGGCAAGGCTCTGCAAATTGGAGTAATCAGAGGCTTCTACCACATTTTTTACCACGCCGTTTCGGTACAGGATATTAATTTGGCTGCCTTCATAAGAGTAGGCGCTGTTGCTGGTAGTGTTATGAAACACAAAATAATGGGTTTCAGCATCGGTTTGCAGGCGGTAAAGTTGTTTTACTTTATGCCTTAAATCGGCAACATGGTTGGGGTCAAATTCGGTTTTATTGAGGTGAATTTTGGGCAGTTTTCGGTTTATGAGGCTGTAGCAAAGGCGGCTCAAAATAAAATCGGGGTTAGTTTGCCATGCTTTAATGGCGGTTATTATTTCGGCATCGCCCAGGGTGGCAAAGGCGGTAAAAACATCAGGATTTTGTTCAAAATCGGTTAGGGTGAATTGGTTTTCCAAAAATAATTTCAGCGCCGGCGGTGCAAACAAGGGCGTGCCTTGCATGGCTAATTCTTTGGCGCGTTGCAGTATTTTTACTAACAGCACTTCGGCACAAAGCACGGTTTTATGTAGGTAAACCTGCCAATACATAAGGCGGCGGGCTATTAAAAACTGTTCAACGGAGTAAATGCCTTTATATTCTACCACTAACTGATTGTTGCGCACGTCGAGCATTTTTATAATTCGGTCAAACCCAATAATGCCTTCCTGTACGCCGGTAAAAAAGCTGTCGCGGTTTAGGTAGTCTAATCGGTCCATATCCAACTGGCTCGATACTAATTCATGCAGGTAGTTTTTGGGGTGTTCGCCCTTAAAAATTTGAATGGCTAAGGTTAGTTTACCGTTAAACTCCTCGTTTAGTTTTTGCATAAACAGCAGCGATAGGGTTTCGTGCCCTATATTTACTAAACTATGCTCTAATGCGTGCGAAAAAGGTCCGTGTCCTATATCGTGCAGCAAAATGGCAAGGGTTACGGCTTTGGCTTCTTGGGTAGATATATCTACATCTTTTGCCATTAGGGTTTCAAGGGCTTGTTTCATCAGGTGGGTAGCGCCTAAGGCATGGTGAAAACGGGTATGCAGCGCGCCCGGGTAAACTAAGGAGCTTAACCCTAATTGCTGAATATAGCGCAAGCGCTGAAAATAAGGGTGTTCTATTATATCATAAACCGTGTCGTAGGCTATGCTCAGAAAGCCATACACCGGGTCGTTAATAATTTTTTTCTTGTTCACGGTGAGGTATAAGTTGTAAAGTGAGTGGTTTGTGCAGCCAACTGCCGGAGTTAGTTTACTGTTTACCCAAAACAAACCAAAGGTTGGATAGGTTTTATACATTACCCGCCCCTGTTTTTGGGTTAGCAAGCAGTAAAGATAAACCGTTTGCCGTTGTTATTGGTTATTTTTGGGTTTTTTCTGCCTTGCAGGGTTTGCGAACAAAATGCCATGCTACATTTAACCGCTCAATTAAAAGGATTTAAAGCTTTTTTGCTGCTGGAGCGCTCTTTTTCGGGCAATTCAATAGATGCTTACATGAGCGATGTGGATAAACTAACCCGATTTTTAACCACCGATTATCCCGATGTAAATTTGCCCGATATAACGCTGCAACATTTAACCCTTTTTTTAGACTATCTTGCCCATTTGGGTATTGCTACCGCATCAAGGGCGCGCATCACATCGGGCATAAAAACTTTTTTTCGTTACCTTATTATTGAAGGCATGTTAACCCAAAATCCTTCGGAACTGCTTGAAGCGCCCCGAATAACCCAAAAGGTGCCGGCTGTGCTTAGCTTAACCGAAATTGAGGCTATGATAGCCGCCATTGACCTAAGCAAGCCCGATGGCGTGCGCACAAAAGCTATTGTAGAGGTGCTGTATGGGTGTGGTTTGCGTGTATCGGAGCTTACAGAGCTTAAAATTTCGCACTACTACCCCCAATTGGGGTTTGTGCGTATAGAAGGGAAAGGTAAAAAAGAACGACTTGCTCCCATTAACCCCACCGCCGTTAAACACTTAAACATTTACCTGAACGAAGTGCGCAGTAAACAACCCATATTAGAAAATGCCCAAGATTTTGTTTTTCTGAACCAAAGAGGGGGTAAACTGAGCCGGGTATCGGTTTTTACCGCCATTAAACAACTTGCTGCTGCTGCCGATATACAAAAAAAAGTGAGTCCGCATACTTTCCGACATTCTTTTGCCACGCACTTATTTGAAGGCGGTGCCGATTTGCGCTTTATTCAAGATATGCTGGGTCATGAATCTATCACTACCACCGAAATTTATGCCAAAGCCGATACCCAGTTTGTGCGCGATACCCTGATTCAGTTTCATCCAAGGTTTTGACCCATTACATTGACCATTTTTTTCTATCTTTACGCCTTCTATTTCCTCATTAAATAGCTTGTATTGCCGTGAAAACATTATTTCTTGCTCTTGTTATGTTTGCTCTGTTGTGGAGCATAACCGCCTGCGATGCCCCCAAGCAACCCGAATTTAAAGAATTGATAAACCTTAAATTTAACTCGCTCAACAAAGGCGTAGTAACCCTTACTGCCGACGCTGTTTTTAATAATCCCAACCGATTTGGTATTCAACTTACGGGTACTGATTTAAACTTGCTGCTCGATGGTAAAAAAGCAGCAAATGTGCAGCAAAGCATTGATATTAAAGTGCCTGCTTCTCAGGACTTTAAAGTGCCCATTAACATTAACATTAACCCCAAAGACCTTAGCGCTAATTTGCTGTTAGACGGAGCGCTTACCATGTTTAACAACAAAAAAATACCTATGCGCCTTAATGGCACCGTAACGGTAAAAGTGCTGGAATTAGAGTTTAAAATTCCGGTAAATTATGAGCAGCCCGTTTCGCTCAAAGAATTTTTATAAAACAAGGCTACTTACAAAGACATCTGCTACTACCCGAAAAAAAAATGCAAGGTTTGGCGTGCATTTCGGTTTTTTTGCTTTCCTTTGCGCCGGTAAAAGTCATTTCTTTTTTCACTAAAAACCGTAATATGAAACAGTTCATTTTATTTTTTGCCTTGTGCATTTTCAGCGCTTCTGTAGCTTTTGCAGGCACAGCCCAGTACAAAATTGACGATGCACAGATTGATCAACTTATAAGCAGCAGCGAAGAGGTAAATGCTGCCGGTGTTGATTTTGCGGTTACCGCACCTGTATTGGGAACTGATGCTAACGCCACCAAAGTAGCCGGCGAAAAAAATGCAGTAGTTGCTTTTATTTTGGCTTGGTTCTTGGGTTATTTAGGTATTCACCGTTTTTACTTAGGCACTAAGGCGCTTACCGGCGTAGCTTACATTCTTACCGCCGGTGGTTGTGGTATTGTTGCTTTTGTTGACTGGGTTATGTTGCTTATTGGCATGATTGATGAAGACATCAGCAAGTATGTAGATAATCCCAAGTTTTTCATGTGGATTGACTAAAGCATACAACTACATTTTGTAAAAACGCCCGCTAAGCCCTGCGCATTAGCGGGCGTTTTTGTGTGCTTTTTAGCAAAGGGGCATCGGCTGGGTTTTTACTTTATATTCCTCCTGTTCAGCTCATCGCGGTATTTTCGGGCATTGATGAGGTGTTCTTCGTAGGTAACGGCAAAATTATGATAGCCCGAAAAATCTTCTTTGGCACAAAAGTAGAGGTAGCTGTGCTCTGTTGGGTTGAGTACGGCTTGCAGGGCGGTTAAAGAGGGTATGCGTATAGGACCCGGCGGCAATCCGGTATATTTATAGGTATTGTAAGGCGATTCTATGGCAAGATGCTCTGTTAAGATGCGTTTAAGAGAAAAATCGCCAACGGCAAATTTCACCGTTGGGTCGGCTTGCAGGGGCATATTGGCGCTTAGGCGGTTATAATAAACGCCGGCTATTTGGTTCATTTCATCGTTTTGGGCAGTTTCTTCTTCTACTATGGAGGCAAGGGTAATGGCTTCAAAAGGGGTTAAGCCGTTTAATCGGGCTTTTTGTATGCGCTCATCTGTCCAAAAATTATCGTACTCTCGTTTCATGCGTTTAAAAAAAGTTTCGGCATCGGTGTTCCAGTTAAACCGGTAGGTATCGGCAATAAACATGCCTATTACGTTTTGCGGGGTAAGATTGTGCTGTGCAAGATAGGCAGTATCGTTCAACATTCGGCTTAGTTCTATGGAGTCGGTTTCTAATTTAGAGCAAATAAGCTGCACTAAATCGGGCTTAGTTCTGATATTATGAATGGCTATATCGTAGGGCGTTTGTTTACCGGAGCGCAATAAAAGCGCCAGCGCTCTGTTGCTCATGCCACCCTCCACCAAATACCTGCCCGGGTACACCTTTTGAGGGTAGTTCATTTGTCGGGCTATTTTATCAAATCCTGTTTTATTGATGATGATGTTTTTTTCTGTCAGCATTTGCAACACCTGTTCATATCCCCAACCGGTACGTATATAAACTTGGTGATATTTTTCGCCTTCGGGCGGAGCAGTTACATTAGGCGCATACACTGCTCTATACACCCAAAAAGCGCCTGCAAGGGCAACCACTACAAAAACCACTACAACAGTAAGCATTATTTTTCTGAGCATAAAAGCAAGTAATTTTGAGCAATAAACGGGTACTTAAAAGAGGTAAAAAAACGGAAAACGGTTACTCTCTAATAACCGGCACGCCTATGCGGCTAAGGTTGGTTTGATAGATGTTAAAATCGGCAAGATTTACCATACCGTCAAAATTGAAATCCAAATCGGAATAAATGCCCGATGCGCCCGATGCGGCAATAAACCGGTTAAAATCGGCAAAGGAGATGATGCCGTCCACATTGGCATCGCCGGTGCAAAGGGCATAGTTGGTGCCCATTTGTTTGAGATGTTGGTTAGCGGCAAGTACATTGGCAGGTTGGGTAAAATTAAAAACCGATGTATTGTCAATAAGTGTAGGGTTAGCAGTTATGGCAGTTATGTGGTTTCGGGTTTTAACAGAAATTAGGTAAGGCTGGTTGCTGATTAAGCCGTATAAAAACAATTTAGGCTCTGTGGTATTGGGTTGCAAAACTTGGTTAATATCCATAATAAATCCGTCTGTCCGAAGCAGGGCTGCCCGCCGTTCTACTACTTGCTGAGTAGTGGCATGGCGCACCTCTACCAATACCCAATCTACTATGTTAACGGGTAAAACATAGGGCGAAGCTATGCCCTCAGCGCCGGCATAATGCCACGGGGGGCGGTTAAACGGCTGGGTTAGGGGTAAAAGCTGGGCTGTATTTAAGTGCGCCGACATGCTTCCGGCACTGGGGTTGTATGCCCCTTCTAACCATAGTTTTACAGCGGGAGTGGTAGCAAGCGGGCAGTTTTCTACGGTTACGGTAACCTGTTTGGTATCGGCACAGCCTATTTGGTTATAGGCAGTGAGGGTGTAGGTGGTAGTAGCGGCAGGGCTAACAAGCGGAGTGGGAGAGTAAGGATTATTTAAACCGGCGCTTGGTTGCCATGTGTAACTGTTTCCGCCCGAGGCAAATAACTGAGCAGTATCGCCGGCACAAATGGTAACAGAACCTGAAGCCACCAGAGCTACCGGTGGCGGAAAATCTGCGGCAAAATTATAAACCAGCAGGTCACCATCTTCGGCAGTAATATATACCGATGAACAATCTTTAAATACCACAGCTTCGGTTTGTTTGGGCGGAAAAAGCGGGGTAATGCCATACATTTGCTGCAAGCCGTTAAAGAAATTATTGCCCGAAAAGCTGTGCAGGATATACAATCGGGAATAACAAAGCAGCGCCACCGCTTTTCCCGATGGCGCAATATCGGCAGCAGTAACAGGAAAAAAGGTGTAAAGACTGTCTATTAACTGCGCGGTGTAAGTGCCCGGTACGGCGGGTAGTTGATAGAGTTTGGTAAAACCGCTGCCTACAACGCTAAAATTGAGGATATTTTTAGAAAACAGGTATAGCGAGTTGTTGTGGTAAATCATTGCCTCCATATCAAAGTTTCGGGCGGTAGGCGGCGGCGGAAAGGCTGTTTGGTCGGGGTAATTAAAATAGATGGGACTGGCAGCGGCGGTTTCGGGCAACCCGTTTACATTAACTTTGAGTATGTTGAGGTCGGTACGATTATTGGCATTGTTGCCAAAATCGCCTACAAACATATTGCCCTCTTCATCATGTGCAAGGTCTTCCCAGTCTATGTTGGGGAAATTGGTAACTTGTAGCGTATGTATCAGTTGCCCGTTGGTAGTATTAAAGAGGTAGAGATGCGGCTGTCCTCCGCTGTCGTTGTGCGACCATAACATAGCAGCATTGGGCGCATAGGTTTCTAACCCCGATGATTCATTGATAACTGCCGGCAGTGTGCCTATCAGCGTTTGCTGTGCATACAAAGAGCTGCCGCTAAAAGCCAACAGCAAACCCAGCCAAAGCAATATAGGCAGACGAGGTGGTTTCATGGGGGCAAAGTTAGGGCAAATTGCTTATTTGAGGTAGCGATTGGAGTAGCTGAATTACCTATTGGTTGTGATGTGCTGTTTTATGTGCGCAGTGTTTGTGTTATTTGTGATTTGCATTATCAGACACCCGACAGAAGCGGATTGTGGCTGTCTGCTTTGGCTGCCCGATTAGAGGTAGTTTTGGTAAATGATAGATAGTAGTAGGTAATGGCGGCAGCCGGTGCATTTTTATAGTGCAACCTTGTATGGCGCAGGCATCGGCATCGTTGTAGTCGGCATCGGCTACGAAGAGCGGCAAGCAAAAGACATTAGCTTACTGAGACATTATGCATTGGTAATTCTTTGGAATGTAGCGCATCTGAAAAGCATTAGCGCTTATTTGGTAGTAGATGCCTTTTTTGCAAAGAAAGAGTTTATTGAACCCATTTTGCAAAAATCTCCGTTACAGGTAGTTTGCTGTTTGCGAAGCGATGCAAATTTACGCTATTTGTACGATGCAGAAAAGAAATGCGGACGAGGCAGACCTAAGCAGTATGGCGATAAAACTGACCTTAAAAACCCGGATATGTCTAAATTTAAGTGTGTATATGATGACGAAACCATTACTATATATGACGCTATTGCAAAATGTTTTTGAGTAAAAACAAAATCCACTTTTTTACCAAAAAACTTTATTTGTTTACCCCCTCTCCTCTATAGCCGATTTGTTCTTCCCCCTGCCCATCTTCAAAGAAGGGGAGAGTTTATTAGGGCAAAACAAATTGGCGCTGCATAAAAAGGGGGTGTGTAACCCTTTTTTTACAAGGCTTTTGAAAATTTACCGTATTTATTTTGCAACTGCGGGGGTTTATACAAAAACAATTGGTAAACCACCCATATTGCACGCGCCGTGGGTGGTTATGAATTACACCTTTGCCGCCACTGTTGTTTAAACTGTTCTCTTTCTTGGGGGGTCATGTTTTCCCATTTTTCGCGGAGGTATTGGTTTTTGGGGTGGTTTTTCCAGCGGTTGCCACCGCCTGCCCTGCCAAATCCGCCAAACAGCAGGCGCGCTAAAATGAGTAAACCGGCAGCTTGCCAAAAGGTAACGGGGCTGAGGTTAAACAGGGGCGGCAGCAGGGCGTTCCACAAATACATGGTAAGACCGGTAACAAGTGCAAAAAACAGCAGCCCCAGCAAAATGAATCCTGCAATTTTGGGCAAAAAATATCTTTTCATAGGAAATTGGTTTTAATAGGTTAGCAGTTCGTTTCGGAGGGTAGTAAGTTTTTTTCGGAGGTGCAGCACGGCATAACGTTTTCGGGAGAGAAGGGTATTTACCGTTTCGCCTGTTTGTTCGGCAATGGTTTTAAAAGGAATGTCTTCTAATTCGTTTAGCACAAAAACCTCTCTTTGGGCGGCAGGCAGCTCGTTTAGGGCGGCGTTTAGCTCGTCCCAAAACAAAGAACGGAGCAAGTCGGTTTCGGGGTTATTATCGGGGGCTAAGAGCAGGTCTTTCCAGTCGCCCACAAAATCCTCGTCTTCCATATTGTCTGATTCAGTAGAAAAATCGGTCAAATCGGGCTGAATTTTGCGCCTTCGGTCGGTAATTTTGTTTCGGGCAACGGTAAAAAGCCAAGCCGTAAGTTGTTCAATGGGTTGTGCATAGTTGGCAAGTTGGTAAAACACATCTTGCAAGATGTCTTCGGCATCGGCTTCGTTGTTTACCTGTTTGCGTATAAATCCCATCAGCCTTTTGCTGTAATCTTTTACCGTTTGTGCAACAGAAAAAGCTCTGTTTTCGGCGGTCATGGGCATACTGTTTAGCGTGGGGTATTCTTTCATACCCTTTGAATGACGAACCAAAGGTAGTTATATTTTACACCTTGTTTAAAAATCTTTACCGGCTCATGGTTTTTGCTAAAAAAACTATCTTTGCAGCCGTTTTACCCATTACATTAACTGCTAACTACGCCATTTATGCAGCTCAACCGCTTTAAATACAGCAAAGCCATAGAAATACGCTGGCGCGATTTAGATGCCATGAACCATGTAAACAACTCGGTTTACCTTACTTACCTTGAACATGCCCGAAGCCACTACCTGCACTACGCCATAGGTTGGGATTGGAACAGCGAAGGGCTTATATTGGCAAGTGCGCAAATTGATTTTAAGGTGGCTCTGCTCTTAACTGATGCTCCCTTAGTGCATGTGCGCTGCTCGCATATAGGCAACAAAAGTTTTACGCTCGATTGTGTGATAACCGCCATTAGAAGCGAACAAACCATAGTAGCCGCTACTGCCAAAACTGTGCTGGTTGTGTATGACTACGCCACCGAAACTACTCGCCCATTATCGGACGAAAAACGCCAACGGTTATTGGATTTTGAGGGAGCGTTGTAGTTATTAGTTATTAGTTGGTACTAAGAAATAACTTACCACTAATAACTAATAACTAATAACTAATAACTTACCACTAATCCCTATTCCTTCGCTTTTACCGATGAAGCGCCTGCCGACTCTGACTGTACGTTTTTGGTATTACCTTTATAATATACCGAACTGGCTCCGGCAGCTTCGGCGGTCAGTTTATCGGTAACGTGTACTTGGGCTTGGCTTGCGCCGCTTACATCGGCAGTCATTTCTTTGCACACAAAATTGTAGGCTTTTAACTCCGATGCTCCGCTTACCTCTACCTGAGCGGCATTGGCTTTGCCGTTTAGCGATAGTTGGGAAGCTCCGCTTATTTCGGCATTTAGGTTATTAGCGTTTACCTCTGCCACTGCCTCCGAAACGCCGCTGATAACTATGGTAAAATCATCGGCTTTGGTAAAGCCCGAAATATTTGCCTGACAGGAGCCGTTTACTTCTATATGGGTTAAGTTGGGCAGGGTAATCAATACCTCTATGCGCTCTTGGTTGCCCGAGGGGTTAAACCATTTCCACCATCGGGTGGCATGGGTGCTGATTTCGAGGGTTTCGCCGTTTTTGTCAATGTTTAACTTATCAAGGACATCGGTTTTTCCGTCTGCGGAAACGGCATATTGTTTACCCTGTTTAACAGTTACCTTAGCCATGCCCGATATTTCTATGCGTTCAAAATCGGTAAAGTCATATTTTTTGGTTGCTTTACCCGCCGTTGTTTCGGTGGTGTTGTTTTCAGATTGGGCAGGGGGTATGGGCGCTACCGGTTCAGCGGGCGCAATAGGCGCAGTGGGTTCTAAGGGCTCCATGCCTATGTTTTGGGTATCGGGGTTTTGGTTATCATCGGGCGCAGGAGCATCGGCAAGGGTAAGTCCATCGGGCAACATATCCCAGCGTTTACCTATCATATCGCCATCGTAGGTATTGGTAGTATTTTTTACGTCGTAAATCACTTTTTCGGCGCCGTTTGCAAAAAATACCGATTTACCTTTGGGCACTTTAAGGGTAAGTTTTACCTGCTGATTGCGCCATTTATCGCCGGCAGGCGCTGAATAGTAGGGGTTAAAAAACAGGGTAGAGTCGTCTTGTTCAAAAACGTATTCAATGTGTTGGGCAAGGTTTTCAGCGCTTTTAGGGTTGCCACTAATGGCAGAGAGCGTTTTTACCAAGTGAAACCGGTCGTCATCGCTTGCTTCCACATTAAGTTTTACGTCTTCAAAAAACAGGGCGTTGTTTTGGAAATCAAAAACCGTTTTACCCCAGTTGCCAAAAGGCAGCATCATTTGTGCGCGGTTTTGGTTGTTGGTGCGCACATTTTGGAGGTGTGTATCGGGCAGGTCGTCAATAACCAACGTATTGCCGGTGGGCTGGGTAATGGGTATAACCTGTTGCAGGCTGGCACGTTGCGAAAACTCTTTGTTGTAAGTTCTGCCCGATAAAGAAATAAAGGCAAACAAACTAACTGTCCAGATAACCGCTGCGCCGGTTCCCCATTTATCGTTATCGGAGTTCATTTTAAATATCTTGCGTATAAACCAATACGTAAGGGCAACAATAGGAATACCAATAAGCAAAATTAAACTTGCAATGCCCAGCACTACGGGTATGGGATTGGTAAAAATAAAGGTAAGTAAAAATTTGAAAGTGGCAAACAAACCCACTATCAACCCAAGCAACGAAACTACTAAGCTAAACAGCAGTATTAACCCCACTACCGCCACTGCCACTTTCATTACCTTAAAGGCTATCCATAGTACTTTGGGTAGCGCTTTTTGTGCCTCAGTGGTAGCCTGCTCAAAAAAAAAGCGGGTTTTTTTACCGTTTTCGCTTTTGCTGAAATCTTCTACCTGCGCTTTTAACCCATCTAACCCTTCGCGTATGGTTTTTTCGAGGTTGCTTACATTAATAGGTTCGCCTTTCATTGCTAATTTTTGGGCAGCCGTAGAAGCCTCGGGCACTATTCCCCAAAGAATGATGTAGAGCAATACGCCCCAGCCAAACAAGAAAAAGGCAGCCAAAAAGGCAAGGCGCACCCAAATGGGGTCTTTTATGCCAAAATAAGCGCTTATGCCTGAACAAACGCCTCCCAATACTTTTTCATCGGGATTGCGGTATAAACGGCGGTATTTTTCATCGCTCTGAGGGTTAGCGCCGGCAGTATTGCCCGATTGGGGAGCCTGTTTGGTATCATCGGTATTACCGCTGTTGCCTTTGGGATTTTCTTGAGCCACGCCGCCGTCAAACTCATCGGGGTGCCCCATAACGGCTATCATGTTATCTACATCGGCGGGTAGTATTACCTGCCTTTTGTGCTTATTGAGCGTTTCCTGAAACATTTCGGCAATCCTGCCTTCTATGTCTTCTACAATTTCTTTAGCGCCTTCTTCGCCTGCAAAATGCCGGTTAAGCGCTCCTAAATACTGGTGCAGCTTTTGGTACGCGTCTTCTTCAATATGGAAAAACCAGCCGCCTAAGTTTACACTAATGGTCTTATTCATGGGAAGGTATGTTTTGAGTGGTTGATGATGAGTTAACAGAGTTTACGGCATTTACTAATTCTTGCCAGGTTAGTTGTAATTCGTTTTTAAACAATTCGCCTTCGGGTGTTAGGGCGTAGTACTTGCGCGGCGGTCCGGTTTTTGATTCCTCCCACCGGTAGGTGAGCAAACCGGCGTTTTTTAGCCGTGTAAGCAGGGGGTATAAGGTGCCTTCCATTACCAGCAAATCGGAGCGTTTCATCTCTTCTATAATATCAGAAGGATACATTTCGCCCCTTGCTATAATAGACAGCGCACACAGTTCTAATATGCCCCTGCGCATTTGTGTTTTGCTGTTTTCTAAGTTTAAATTCATGTTTAGTGGTTTTTGGCATTGGTAAATTGGTAGGGTTTCTTTTGTGCTTCTTACAAGTGGTGATACAAAAGTATTAAAGCCCGGCATAACTCCACAAGATAAGGTACTATGTTTTGCAAGGTACTGTACGACAAAGATAACGCACCTTTGTTTCATTTTGTTCCATTGGGGGTAAATTTTTTTTGCTTTTTTTGTTTTTTGGGGTTTTGCTGCAAATTTGAGGCAAACACTAAGCTCCTCTGCCCTACTCTATTCTTTTTTTGGGTGGTTGTTTAAAGGCTTCTTACTACCATGATGTAAGTAGCCATCTACTACCTAAACATGCACAAAGGCAACATGGCGGCAGGTTGGGCTGTAGTAGGATTAGCTTGGCTGCCTTGCTGCACTGCGTTTTGCACCGCTGTAACGTAGTGCCCAGCATCCCAAACGCGGGGTACAGGGCGTTTATATACATTTTTTTCAGAGAAAGTATTTGGCAGAATGAGTAAAATCGAGTAAGTTTGCGCTTTGCTTAATTGCTTCATTACACTGCAAAATATAGTATTTATTATTTATCCAAAATACCTCAACTATGGTTCTAAACCTTATCAATCAAGAGATAGAAAAGTATATTGCTTTCATCAATTCGGAAAGCTATAACGAAATTGACAAATGGGAAGCTCTTAAAACTTTTCAGGACAACTGGAACATAGATGCTACTGATTTTAAAACAATGTACAGCAAATCGTTATTTAGTAAAACGGCAAACAACCTCTGGGCAAATCCACATTGGTTTCCTAAAGCGGTAATGCTTCGTTTTTTAGACCACAACCCCGAAAAGGTGCGAAATATGTTTGCCGATTTGTACAACGAAACACAAGACGTTGGTAAACGCATAGATAGGTTTGAATTTCAGTGCGATGTGTTGCTCAAAGAAATTGCCAACCAAGACCCTTCGGTTAAAAATCATTTTCACAACGGGCAGCGCATGATTACCCTATACCTTGCTTTTCGGTTTCCGGAAAAATATGCCATTTACAAGTTTACGGAGTTTAAAACCTTTATGGAAAAAGTAGGTGCAAAAGATATACCCGGAACAGGAGAATACGAAAGGTTTTTTAAGGTAGTACGCACTATTTATGAAATACTAAGCAAAAATCAGGTTTTGATGCAAGAGCATGAAAAGAAACTGACCAATTCTTGCTATAGAGGTAAAACCCTAATGCTGGCACAAGACTTTATTTTTACTACCGCTCGCCGGTATATGGGCTAACATAAAACATTGCTTGGCTAAATTTTTTTTTAAAATCAAATTTGGGTAGCAACATCCGCCCCCCAAAGCACCTACTACGCTCCGCCTTTTAAAATTGCCAACTGCACAATAAAAGCCTTACCTTTGCGCTTCATTTGTGTAGTTGTGCTAAACAGCAAATACCCAAAACCAATTACCCCAAACCCGTTCTTATTGCCCTGTAACCGCACCGGTTGTGAAAAAAATTGACCGTCTTTTAATTCAGTCTTTTGTAGGTCCGTTTGTGATAACCTTTTTCATAGCCCTGTTTGTGCTAATCATGCAGTTTTTGTGGAAATATATAGATGACTTGGTAGGCAAGGGTTTAGAAAGTGCCATCATAGCCGAACTTATATTTTATGCCTCCGCCACAGTAGTACCCTTAGCGCTGCCCATTGCCGTATTGCTGGCATCTATTATGACCTTTGGGGCATTGGGCGAACATTATGAATTAGTAGCCCTAAAATCGGCAGGCATATCGCTCAGGCGTTTCATGTTGCCGTTGTTGGTTATATCGGTAGGGTTGGCGGCAAGTGGTTTCCTGTTTTCCAACTACATTTTACCCCGTGCCAACCTTAAATTTGCCGCTTTGCTCTACTCCGTTACCCGCCAGCGGCCCGCCCTAAACATAAAAGAAGGCGTTTTTTATGATGGCATTCCGGGTTATGTTATACGAATAGGCAAAAAAGACCCGGGAGCAAAAACAGTTTATGATATAAAAATTCATGACCATACCGAAGACCGAGGCAATGTAAACGTGTTAGTTGCCGAAGAAGGCGAAATGTACACCGTACAAGAGGGTAAATACCTTATTTTTAACCTCAAAAACGGTGCACGCTACGAAGAGCCTCGCCCTACCCCGGGCAGAAAACCGGAACAGCAAGAATTTATCAGAATGCAGTTTGATAACTATGAAATGGTGATGGACTTATCTAACTTCAGTTTTGAAAAAACCGATGAAACCCTGTTCCGCAACAACCACCGTATGCTAAACGCCCAACAACTGCTCAATATGGCAGACTCGGTTAGCCGGAATGACGAAAAACGCCACCAAAATATGATAAGAAACCTGCGCATCTATTTTACCTTTGTTGAAGACTCCCTTTTTTCCGATAAGCCCGTACAAACCACCGCTCAGCCAATTGCAGAATCGGGTAAGCCCGATTCTGTACCCAAATTTGTTCAAAAATACCTTCCCGATTCTAACAAAACCATAAACTCCCTGCCCGATAGTATTCAGAAAGCCTTTAAAATTAAAATGGAACAGGTAAAAAAAGGCTACCCGCTACCCGATATGGCAAGCTCAGAGTCTGCCGCCAATACTCCTATCAAAAAAAGCCCCAAAAAACCGCAAACATTACAAAAGCCCGATTCTATCCTTGCCCAAAACGCCGCCGAACAAGCCGAGCCACCCGATACAACAGCGCCTACCGCATTCTTATCGTCATTGCGGCTACCCGTTAGCAAACAAGTAGCGCTCATACAACAAGCCGGCAATAATGTGCGCAACCTCATAGCTTTTAGCGCCAGCGAAGCCCGCTACTCCCAAACCGACCGCAAAAAAAAGGTTCGGTTTATGATTGAGTTTCATACCCGCATTGTGTTGGCGCTTGCCTGTATTGCCCTGTTTTTACTGGGCGCTTCGTTAGGCGCTATCATCAGAAAAGGCGGTTTTGGTATGCCTATGGTTATGGGTATTATCTTTTTTATTCTGTTTTATATTTTACTTACCACCGGCAAAAAACTTACCGAAGAAATGGCGCTCACACCCTTTTGGGGTATGTGGTTGTGCATTTTTGTTTTTTTTCCAATGGGCGCTTATCTACTCTACAAAGCCAATAACGACTCCCAACTCTTTGAAACCGATACCTACCGCATGAAATTGGAGGCATGGCTGAAAAAAATGGAAAAAAGATTGAATGCCGAAGCTGAGTAATACTACCTACACAGGTGCAGCTCCGGTTTAGCCTCAAAATCCCGAAATCATTTACCTAATTGAGCTTTTTTTAAAAAAAATCTGCGCTAATCAGCTCTATCCGGGTTATCTGTATGCTAATTGCTGCCCGTTTTTAGCTCACACCCTATATACTAATTTCAACTCCAACCGCCCGCTAAAAAGCAACACTGTGTAATTTTTTGACCAAAAAGCTAAACAAAACAATTTGCGAGTTGTTAATAGTAAAAAATCTACCTCAAAATGAAATTTGTAAAAAAACTGTTCATGCCGTTTGCCGTGCTTGTGGCATTTTTATCTTGCTCAAAAAGTCCTAAACAATCTGCTGCCCCAACATCGGGCTCAGCAAACAACCCCGAAAATATGCAAAACCCCGTTTCGTTTTACGATTTTACCATGAAAGCCATAGATGGCGCCGAAATTCCGCTTAGCCAATATAAAGGCAAAAAAGTGTTAGTGGTTAATACCGCGTCAAAATGCGGCTACACTCCTCAGTACAAAGAATTAGAAGAACTGCACCGCACCATGGGCGATAAAGTAGCCATACTGGGTTTCCCTGCCAACGATTTTATGTGGCAAGAACCCGGCACTAACCAAGAAATAGCTGCCTTTTGCGAAAAAAACTACGGCGTAACATTCCAAATGTTTGAAAAAATTACCGTAAAAGGTAAAAACAAACACCCTCTGTTTCAGTTTTTATCCGACAAATCGCTCAATGGCTGGAACGACCAAGAGCCCTCGTGGAACTTTTGCAAATATCTGTTAGATGAAAATGGCAAACTGCTCAAGTTCTACAAATCGGGCGTTAACCCGATGAGTGAAGAAATCACCGGCGCAATCCAATAAACGGTTGAGTTTAGCCCCGGTTTGATGTATAAATTGAGATATTCACCCCTGTTTTCAGCAAAAAAAGCACACATATAACACTGATTAAACGAATAAACACAGCTAAAAGTGTTGTTTGTGCAGATACAACACAACGGCAAGCCCAATAGTGCTTAGCCTCGAAATCTCAAAATCAAAGCAATCCCGAAATCATTTACCCAATTAAGCCATTATTTTCAAAAATCTGTGCAAATCAGTCCCATCAGTGTTATCTGTGTGCTAATTGCTCCCGTTTTTTAGCTCATGCAGGCATCACAAACTTTGTTTGCCATTTAATATCAAAACGGGTTTACACCCTAAACAACTTACCATGTTAAGAATCAGCATTTACGGCATAGTAGTAGCCGCGGGCGCTATATTATTAGGCTCTCAACTGTATTGGCTTATGGCACAAGATACCACACCAGCACAACCATATAGGGCAATAAAAAACCTTGGCAAGGCAGAAATCAGGTTTTACCCTCCTGCGGTAGAAGCCTCAGTTCACAAATCGGGCGATTACAGCCGCATGATGAACAATGGTTTCAGAGATTTAGCCGGTTATATTTTTGGCGGTAACGACCGAAACGAAAAAATAGCCATGACTACTCCGGTAAAAACCCTTATGGACGCTCCCGATGCCAACTCCGGCTACATTACCTTTGTAATGCCCCAAAACTTTAACCTGCAAAACAAACCTACCCCCACTTCCGGTAACATCTTGTTTTCGGAAACAGAGCCTATGTACGCCGCCGCCATAACCTTTGGTGGATTTGCCAACCGACAAAAAATGGAAGAACAAGCCGCCTTGCTCTTACAAGAATTAACCAAAGCCGGTCTTGAACCCAACGGCAAGGTGCAGTTTTTATACTACAACCCGCCCTTTCAGTTGCTCAACCGCCGAAATGAAGTATTGGTGAAACTGCGCAATTTTAGCGAATAACCAAGCTCTTTACTTCTTTCGCACACAGTATAGTTGCCGTGTAAAAAAAAGACGGTGGTTGTTTGCTTTTAGGCTAACATTAATATAAAAACATATGTAAGTTCTATCCAAAACTAATACGCACCTAATTATCATAGTCGGAAATTATAGCAAAGGTTACGCATAATCTTTGCCATAATTTCCGGCTATCTTTTTTATAATGGTGTTCAGCTCAAAATACAGAAAATTAAAGGATACATGCAGGGCGCATTAAATAGCTGTTTGGGGTTTGGAGTTTGGCAGTAATAGTATAACTGCAATAAGAAAGGATATTTGATCCTTACTCCGTTAACACAACAAGCAGAATTTGGGCTTCATATTAGTTTGATGCAAATTGACATAAAAATATTACCTTTGCATAATTTTCTATAATACTCCCAGCGGTTTTTTTACCACTGCTAAGCATTGTTATATTTTCAAGTCATAACTTTACCACTTTAGTAAGTATGGTATTTTCAAGTTTACTCTTTTTATTTCTATTTTTACCAATAAATGTATTTTCCTACTATGTATTGGGTGGGCTAAAATACAAAAACATAATTTTAATAATTTTTTCCCTATTTTTTTATGCTTGGGGCGAACCCATATGGGTTTTACTCCTTATATTTTCTGCACTTATAGATTATATAAACGGATTATTCATTGAATACTACCGAGGAAAAAAAATTGCCCAAATAGGCATATACAGCACTCTCTTCTTTAATCTTGGAATTTTAGGCCTATTTAAATATTCCGCCTTTTTCATCAACAACGCAAATGCTTTATTTTCACTTAATATTGAAAGTTTCAAATATGAACTACCTATTGGCATATCATTTTATACCTTTCAGACCATTTCCTATACTATAGATGTATATTATGGAAGGGTAAAAGCACAAAAATCGTTTCTCAATTTTTTGATGTACGTGTCATTGTATCCACAGTTGGTAGCCGGTCCTATTGTACGATATAGCCATATTGCACGCGAAATAAATGAACGCAGGTTTAATTGGGCAGATTTTAATGCCGGTGTTGTTCGGTTTTGTATCGGGTTATTTAAAAAAGTAGCTATTGCCAATGTGGCAGGAAGTTTATGTACACCCCTTTTAGACTCTGATTTAAGTACATTGTCGGTTGGTGGTGCATGGTGGGGCTTGCTGCTATTCAGTTTGCAAATTTATTTTGATTTTTCGGGTTATTCAGATATGGCAATAGGATTAGGGAGAATGTTCGGTTTTCATTTCCACGAAAACTTTCGGTATCCATATTTATCGGCTTCCATCACTGATTTTTGGAGACGGTGGCATATTTCCCTTGGCTCTTTTTTTCGTGACTACGTTTACATTCCACTTGGCGGCAATAAATCAAACATAGTAAGAAATTTGTTTGTGGTTTGGGCTCTAACCGGTTTCTGGCACGGCGCAAGTTGGAACTTTATACTTTGGGGGCTTTATTTTGGACTAATCATTTTGTTAGAAAAACTATTTATAGCACAACTTCTTCAAAAACTCCCCCATATAGCAAGGCATATATACGCTTTGTTTTTAATTATATTTGGTTGGGCGTTATTTTACTTCACCGGTTTAGAACGCCTCTGGTGGTTTATTAAAATTTTATTTGGCGCTACACAAAATGAAGTCTGGAATTTAGAAACCCTGTTATCTGTAACAGAAAACATTTATTGGCTAATTTTAGCAGTTGTTTTGTGTTTTCCATGTTACCACTGGTTACAAAATATGGCAGAAAAGCACGTAAAGTATCTTCCCATTTATCACTACTTTTTAGCAGCGCTCAGTCTTTTATTATTTATTGTTTCAGTAACTTTGCTTGTAGGAAGTACATACAATCCATTTCTTTATTTCCGCTTTTAAATTCTCAAATGTCCAAAATGAAAGAGATTAATTGGTCTGGCGGCATATTGCGTTTTTATGCCCTTTTTTTTGTGGGCATATTGATTTCGGGCGGCATTGCTTTTTGGATAGCGCCTAAAAATCAAATATCTGAAAATGAAAACAGAAAATTGGCAGAATTGCCAAGTTTAACCTATTCAAATATAATTACCGGCAAATTTGCAGCAGAGGCAGAATCCTATTATTCTGATAATTTTGTTGGCAGAAATACCTTTATCTCCTTGGCTAATATCATCAACAATTATCGGGGCATACACAATTCCAACATCCGAATATATAAAAATTATCCCACACCCACAGCAGACACTCTTCCTATTGATATAAAGCTACCGCCCGATACAATGCAAATTGACACTGCTTTACAGCCGGACCCTACAATGGAACCCTTTAATATGATAGAAAACCTTGTTGTTTATAATAAAAGAGCCCTACAGATATTTACCCCCGTAAAAAGTGTACTCACTAATTATGCCGACCTGCTCAATCAATACCGGCAAGAATTGGCAGATACCATCACCCTTTATTGTATGGTTATCCCTACCGGCGCAGATTTTTACCTGCCCGATAATTTTTCGCGAAAAAAAAATGTAGAAAAAAACGCTATTGATTACTTCTATACCTTGCTAAACGATACAATTAAAACAATAGACGTGTGCAGCGCTCTTCTGCCGCATAAACAAGAATACCTCCACTTTAACACTGACCACCACTGGACTAACTTAGGCGCTTACTACGCATATAGAGATTTTTGCAAAGCAGCTGATTTGGTTCCGCTTCCTATAGACTCCTGCAAGCGTGTAGTAATCCACAATTTTTTGGGCACATTATACTATAAAACGCTAAGTGAAGAGCTGGCACAAAATCCCGATAGCGTCATCTATTACAAAATACCTAACAAAACCACTGCTCAAAGTTTTTCAAAAACAGGCTCACAACCAAAACCCGCCAATCTATATGCAGAATATCACAAAGGCAGAAATGCTTATGGCGTTTTTTTAGGGCATGACTATCCACTAATGTCTGTTAAATCTGATATTAAAAATGGTAAACGAATCTTAGTTGTAAAAGATTCGTTTGGCAATGCGTTTATACCGTTCCTTGCAAATCATTACGAAGAGGTCTGGATTTTAGATTACCGTTATTATATCGGCAATATCCCTAAATTATTAAAAGATCATCAAATTTCCAATTTACTTTTTGCTCACAACATCTTTATCATCAATAACAAATATACTCGCACCAAAGAACTAAATTTATTGCGCCAAGCTAAACCAAAACCTCCCGTTACACCCAAAGACTCTACTTTATTACATAAAGATACAGTCAAAATACCCCTACCAACATCACAAATTCAACTAAATTCACCTGTAAACCAAAGCGAATGAAATACTCGTTCTTTCTTTTTATCTGTCTGTTTCCTTTTGGCTTGCTGCAAAACCAAATCATTCTGGAAGGATTGTACTCTTTGGATTTCCCTTTCATCAATAAAAATGTAAATTTTTTTCAGTATAAAAACAATAAAGTTTTAGAAAAATTTTACAATAATTGGAACGATGAAAATGGTGCAAAAATCCATATAGCGCATTTTGGAGACTCGCACGTGCAGCCCGATTATTTTACCTCCGTTGTCAGAAACTCACTTCAACAACTTAAAGGAAATGGAGGTAGAGGAATGATTTTTCCGTATGCTATAGCTAAAACCTACTCACAATCCGATTTTAAATCCGGTTTTACCGGTAATTGGTTCTCCTCTAACAGCATACACCAACCACCTAAATTACCGCTTGGCGTTTCCGGCTTTGTAGCACATACCTCCGATACTGCTGCTTCTTTTTCAATTTACTTTACCAAACCCCTATCGCCGGGCGCTAAATTCATAAAAGTATTCTGTAACAAAGAAATAAGCGGCTATAACCTTACCGTCCAATCACGAAACAACTACCAAACTATCAGTTTTGCCAATTATACCGACCCCGATTTGCCATACTTATTGTTTTTCCTTCCCCAAGTTGGCGATACCATTGAATTTAAACTGCACAAATCGCTCAATGACTTTAAAACTTTTGAGCTACATGGAATCAGTATTGAAAATGATACCGGCGGATTACTGTATCACAATTTAGGTGTAGGCGGAGCAACTTTTTCTGCCCTTTTGAACCAAACCTATTTTAAAAACCATTTCCCTATTTTAACCCCTGATTTGGTTATTCTTGACTGGGGAACCAACGATATTATCTACAATAACAGCCTTGATGATGAATTAGCCTCGGTTATGGTGAATACCATCACCAAAATCAGAACTGCCTATCCCGATGTTACCATTCTACTTACCTCTGTTCAGGATATGAACCGAAAAGGCGCCAATATATCCTCCGCTAAACAGTTTGAAAACTTAGTGCGCAACATCGCTTTCCAATATGATTGCCTTTATTATGATTGGTATAGTGTGGCTGGCGGACCCAACTCCATGAAGTTGTGGTTTAATAACAATCTTGCTGCCAAAGACAATATCCATCTTACAAAAAAGGGATACGAACTCAAGGGAAACCTCTTTACCGCCGCACTGCTTAATACTTTAAGTTTTTATGGTAATAATCCGCAAAATTGCTGCATGGAGGCCGCTCAACAAGTTGAAACAACTTCTAACTCCATGCAATTTACCACCCCTTCACATCAAACCACTAACGAAAAAGCAAATAAACTAACAAACATTCCGCACCGTAGTTACATAGTAAAGAGTGGCGATACACTCAGCTCTATTGCACGAAAAAACAACGTAAGTGTATCCAATTTAATGAGCTGGAATAATCTTACCTCCGATAAAATTTATCCCGGGCAATCGCTGATAGTATCGCAAACTGAATGATATTATTCCAAAAAATGAGATTGTAAACATCAATTGCTGAACATTTTTGTACACCCCTATCATACACGTTAAAGTTGCAACTCAACTTTTTTACCACTAAAAGTGCCTATACCAAAAATGTTTGTAAATTGCGCCCCATTTTACCTATTTTGGGCATCACACTTTCACTACCGGTAATTTAAACTATGTCTGCCACACAACCATTAACCCTGCTCTGCATAGCCTCCTACTTTAAAGGCGCCGATTTTATGATTAGCGCCAAAGAACAAGGCTGCCGCGTACTGTTGCTCACTTCCAAAAAATTAGAAAACAAGCCCTGGCCCCGCACCCATTTAGACGATGTTTTTTACATGAACCAAACCGAAGACGGCTCATGGAACAACACCGATATGATAGAAGGTTTGGCGCACCTGATGCGTACTACCTTTATTGACCGCATTATTGCCCTTGATGATTTTGATGTGGAAAAAGGGGCATTGCTCCGAGAACATTTTCGCATTCCGGGCATGGGGCAAACTACCTCCCGACATTTTAGAGATAAACTTGCCATGCGGGTACGCGCCGCCGAAGCCGGTATTAGTGTGCCGGCATTTAGCGCCCTGTTTAACGATGAACAGATACACCAGTTTACCCAATCGGTTGCTCCGCCTTGGGTGGTAAAACCCCGAAGCGAAGCCTCTGCCGCCGGTATCTATAAAATGCACAGCGCCGCCGAGTTATGGGAACACCTCAACCATAAATTGGGCAACGACCGCCATAATTTTTTGGTTGAACAGTTTGCCCCGGGCGATGTATATCATGTTGATGGGCTTTCGGTTGCCGGCAAGGTGGTGTTTGCCCGCGCCTCTAAATACCTCAATACGCCTTTTGAAGTGGCGCACAGTGGCGGCATTTTCCGCTCCTGCTCGCTCCAATTGGGTTCAAACGAAGAAAAAGAACTGCTCAAAATGAACCAACAGGTGCTAAAAGCCTTTGGTATGCAGTTTAGCGCCTCACATACCGAAATTATTAAAAACCGCGAAACAGGACAACTCTACTTCCTCGAAACTTCTTCGCGCGTGGGTGGCGCTCATATAGCCGAGCAGGTGGAGTTTGCCACCGGCATTAACCTATGGAAAGAATGGGCAAAAATAGAAGTGTGCATGGCAAAAGGCAAAACTTACCAACTGCCTCCGGTAAAAAAAGATTACAGTGGCATCATTATTTCGCTGACAAGGCAAGAAAAACCCGATGACAGCGCCTTTAATGACCCCGAAATTTGCTGGCGTTTACAAAACTTAGACCACCATATAGGTTTTATCCTTAAATCGGGTAATCAAAACCGCATTATGGAGCTTTTAGAAACCTACGCCCAACGCATTTATGCCGATTTTCACGCATCGGCTCCTGCCCCCGATAAACCTGCGCATTAGGTTTACCGCCCACATCGCAGAGCCGATTTGTTCTGTCTTACACGCTATTTTTCTGAAAAAAACAGGCATTATCACCCTAAAAATGCACCCCAAAACCTTAAAAAACGGACAATATAAACTCCCCCCTTCTTTGAGGGGGGCTGAGGGGTGAGAACAAATCGGCTCTTCCCACATCGGGTTTATGCCCTCTATTTACCGCTTTGTAACTATTGCTACAAAAGCCCTGCCCATATAGCGCTACCTTTGCAGCCAAACTTAACTAATCATGGAAATTTTAGGCTATCTGGCATCTGCAATTATTGGCATTTCGCTGGGGTTAATAGGTGGTGGCGGCTCTATACTTACCGTGCCGGTATTGGTGTATTTATTGCACGTGGACACCGTGCTTGCCACTGCTTACTCCTTATTTATTGTAGGCGCTACCAGTTTGGTAGGCGCTATACCCAAGTATAGGCAGGGTTTGGTGAGCATTAAAACCGCCCTCATTTTTGGCGCGCCTTCAATTGCTGCCGTTTATGCCACCCGCAAGTTTATAGTGCCCGCCATTCCCGATGTTATTTTTACCCTTGGCAGTTTTGTAGTTACCAAAGCCATACTCATTATGGTGTTGTTTGCCATACTGATGGTAGTGGCATCAGTAACCATGATACGAGAAAAAAAACAAAAAGATGCCAATGGCAACAACATAACCCCCCAAGAGCCTTCGGTTATCAGTTTTAACTATCCGCTCATCGTTTTAGAAGGCGCTGTGGTAGGTGTTTTAACCGGTTTGGTAGGCGCAGGCGGCGGGTTTTTAATTATTCCTGCGCTGGTACTGCTCACCAAAATGCCCATGAAAATGGCAGTAGGCACCTCGCTGCTTATTATTGCCGCCAAATCGCTCATCGGGTTTACCGGCGACATCGGGCATTATGCCATCGACTGGAAACTGCTTTTCATTGTTACCACCATAGCCATTGCCGGTATCTTTATTGGCAGCGCTCTTTCTAAAAAAATTGATGGCGCTAAACTTAAAAAAGCCTTTGGCTGGTTTGTGCTGGTAATGGGTATTTACATCTTGGCAAAAGAGATTTTTTTCAGCTAACCGCCCTATGTAACATTAGTAACCAACATTGGGGTAATACCGCCGTAACTTTGCACTATCAAACAAAGGAATTAACCCTCCACCATTTTCACCAACCAATTTTTTTCTCAAAATTTTAACCTACAAAAAATACAAACCAATGAAGTTAGAACAAATTTACACCGGCTGTTTAGCTCAGGGAGCTTACTATATTGAGTCGGAAGGTGAAGCCGTAGTAATTGACCCGCTTCGCGAGGTAAAACCCTACATGGAAAGAGCCGAAAAAGACGGCGCTAAAATTAAGTATGTTTTAGAAACACACTTTCACGCCGATTTTGTATCGGGGCACCTTGACCTTGCCAAACAAACCGGCGCTAAAATTGTGTATGGTCCTACCGCAAAGCCTAATTTTGATGCTTATATTGCACAAGACGGCGAAGAAATGAAAGTGGGTAAACTCACCATTAAAGTATTACACACGCCCGGTCATACTATGGAGTCATCTTGTTTTTTACTTTTAGACGAAAACGGACGCGAAAAAGCCGTATTTACCGGCGATACCCTCTTCATTAACGACGTAGGTCGTCCCGATTTGGCTCAAAAAGGCGCTATTACACAGGAAGTACTTGCCGGATACTTGTACGACTCACTGCGCACCAAAATTATGACCTTGCCCGATGATGTAATTGTTTACCCGGGTCATGGCGCCGGTTCTGCCTGCGGCAAAAAAATGAGCAAAGAAACCGAAGATACCATTGGTAGGCAGAAAAGAGTGAACTACGCACTCCGCGCCGATATGACCAAAGATGAGTTTGTAACAGAGGTAATTACCGGCTTAATGCCCCCGCCCAGTTACTTCCCGCTCAACGCTAAAATGAACAAAGAAGGCTACGACAGCATAGACGAAGTACTGCACCGCGGCACACAGGCTCTAAGCCCCGAAGCCTTTGAAGCAGCCGCCAACGAAACCGAAGCCTTAGTTTTAGATACCCGCGCACCCGAAACTTTTGCCAAAGGTTTTATTCCCAACTCTATTAACATTGGTATTGATGGCAATTTTGCCCCATGGGTAGGCGCTTTAATTCCTGATATTAAACAGCAAATCCTTATCATTACCGACCCCGGACGTGAAGAAGAAGTGGTAACCCGCCTTGCCCGTGTAGGTTATGACTATACCATTGGCTACCTCAACGGGGGTTTTGATGCATGGGTAAACGCCGGTAAAGAAACCGACCACATTCGCACCATTACCGTTGAAGAATTTGCCAAAGAACATAAGCAAAACCACAACATTAACATCATAGACGTAAGAAAATACAGCGAGTACGAATCGGAGCACATTGTAAATGCCGAAAACTTGCCCCTCGATTTTGTAAATGAGGCAATGGCTAAGGTGGACAAAAACAAAACCTATTACGTACACTGTGCCGGCGGTTACCGTTCCATGATTTTTAACTCTATACTCCGCGCACGCGGTTACGATAACCTCATTGACGTACAGGGTGGCATGAAAGCCATTCGCGAAAGCGGCGAGTTCCCCGTTACCGATTATGTAGAACCCGCAACCATGCTTTAATAACACACGTTAAACATACGTTGCCAAAGTTGGGAGTGATAAAAGGTTACTGCCATTACACTCCCAACATTTTTTGCAAAATATACAGTTAGCGTTAAACACTCATAATCCATAACTCATGTTAGACTTTTTTCAACACCTGTTTGCCAAAGCCGAGTACGATTTAGACGGCACAACATTTAAACAAAAATTTAACGAAAGTGGTAAAAACGCCGTTTTGTTAGATGTAAGAACCCGCGATGAATTTAAAATGGGCACTATACCCGGCTCTCAAAACATAGATTTTTATGCTGCCGATTTTAACACCAAAATTGAAGCGTTAGACAAATCTAAAACTTACTACGTTTTCTGCCGCAGTGGCAACCGAAGTGGTAAAACATGTAAAATGATGACCAATGCCGGCTTTACCGCCTACAATTTAGAAGGTGGTATTGGCGCATGGCGTTAGTATAAACCGCTTGGGTAACAAAATCAGTAACACAAAAATTTGAAGGTGTGTTTGTCATAGTTGTTGTTTAAGCAAAATCCCCAAATTCCCTTGTTTTCGGGTAAACTGTAAATAATCGGGCATTTGGGGATTTATTTTGGCTGCTTTATAGTATCTTGTTAAAAATTACAGCGCAAGTAAATATAACAATAACTTCGTTTACTAACGACAAACACAAATCAATGAAAATTCCAACATTTGTTTCAAAGTTCAGAAAAAATATCGTCCTTATACCAGATGTTATTAACAAATGTAGCGGCATTAGTGTATTTGGACAATTGCTAAAATCATTCCTGTTCACCACCGATGTAGCCATTATCAGGAACACCAACAGCGATGCCATATTAGCCGTGTACCCTTTCACCCCACAACCTGTCATTTCACATGCCTTAATTTTGGCAGCCGATAAACCTATTTTTTGTGGTATTGGCGGTGGGATTACTTCGGGCAACCGCTCTATCCGCCTTGCCGTAGATGCTGAGTTTAGGGGCGCTTTGGGTGTAATACTCAACAAACCTGCTCCCAACGACCTCATTAGCCGATTAAAAGAAAAAATTGATATACCTATAGTGATTACCGTAGTTTCTGAAAATGAAGACATTACCGGAAGAATTGAAGCGGGTGCCGATATTCTTAACGTTTCAGGCGCTGATAAAACTGCCGATATTGTGCTGAATATTCGCCAAAAATATCCCGATGTAGCCATTATAGCCACAGGTGGCAAAACCGATGAAACCATAACCAAAGTAATTGAAGCCGGTGCCAATGCTATTTCTTATACCCCGCCCTCTACCGGAGTGCTTTTTAAAAACATCATGCAGGCTTATCGTTCTCCTTCTTAAAATTGTTTTAGTACTGCCACAAAATATCCAACTTCTATGCAAAAGACACCCATAGAACAAACCATTATTCGCATACTCAACCAAACAATGCTGGCGGCAAGCATCATTACCTTTGCCATGTTAGGTATAGCCATAGCGTTGCTGTTGGGCGTTTTTTCTCCTAAACCGTTAGTTAATTTTTCGGGCAATGCCACCCAAACAAACCAAGTGGCAATAAACAAGCCAATGCCTCCTGCCATTCCGCCCATTCCCGAAAAAAACTGGTGGAAAGCGCCTAACCCCGCCACCATTCCTGCCAATACCGAAGAGGGCAAACTAATTGCCTATGGCAAGGAACTCATCAGCAATACCGCTGCCTACCTCGGACCCAAAGGCAGTGTGCGCCACAGCTCAAATGGTATGAACTGCCAAAACTGCCACCTCGATGCCGGCACCCGCACACTGGGCAACAATTACGGCGCAGTGGCAAGTACTTACCCCAAGTTCAGAGAGCGGTCGGGCAGTATGGAAAGCATTGAAAAACGGGTGAATGACTGTTTTGAACGCAGCCTTAATGGTAAACCCCTCGATTCGCTGAGCAAAGAAATGCGCGCCATTGTTGCCTACATCAACTGGTTGGGAAAAGACGTGCCAAAAGGCGATAAACCCGATGGCTCAGGTATTTGGGAACTTGCCTATTTAGACCGACCGGCAAACCCCGAAAATGGCAAAGAAGTTTATACTCAAAAATGCCAAGTTTGCCACCAAGCCGATGGCAGCGGGCAACTAAACCCCGATGGTATTACTTACCTTTACCCGCCACTTTGGGGCAATAACAGCTACAACATCGGAGCGGGTTTGTACCGCCTATCCCGATTTGCCGGTTATGCTAAGGTTAATATGCCCTTAGGCGCTACTCACCAAATGCCCATGCTTACCGATGAAGAAGCCTGGGACGTGGCAGCTTTTGTAAACTCGCAACCGCGCCCCAAAAAAGACCTCAGCAAAGACTGGCCTAATATAGCCGGCAAACCCATTGACCACCCCTTTGGTCCATATCACGATGGCTTTACCGAACAAGAACATAAATACGGACCCTTTAAACCCATAGCCCAAAAACGCAAACAACTGAAAGAAGCCGCAGTATCTGCTAAAAAATAACCTGCCCAACTTGCCAAACTATAACATACCACATAACAACAACACACATGGCCAAACTTACACACCTTCCACATTGCAACTGCCATTCCTGCACACCCACCACTGAGCAGCAAGCAGCCATAACCGCCGGCAGACGCAATTTCCTTCGCACCTCAGTTTTAGGCGGATTGGGTATGTTTTCTGCCCCGCTTATTGCCGGTACCGGCGATGGCGACAGTTACCAACTCAGCCAAATTACCCGAAATAATGCCGTAAAACGTGCAAAAGCGCAACACATTACCATTTTAAACACAGCAGATATACATGCCCAACTCCTTACCCACGACGAGTTTTTTTGGCACGAGGGTAAAGCCGCCTACCACAAACGCGGCGGTATGGCAGTACTCAAAACCATGATTGACACCCTGCGCGCCGAAAACCCTGCCAATACCATTGTAATAGACGGGGGCGATTGTTTTCAGGGCGGCGGCGTGGCTGCCCTATCCGAAGGAGCGGCTATTGTGCCCATCATTAACCATATAGGGTACGACCTCATGCTGCCCGGCAACTGGGAGGTGGTGTATGGCAAAGAAATGATGCGCAAAGATTTGGGCGCTTACAATGCCGATAAAATTTGTGCCAATATGTACCACGATACGGCTGATGAGTTTTCGGGCGATTTAATTTTTCCACCTTATTGGACTAAAATGGTAGGCGGGGTAAAAATAGGCTTCATCGGGTATAACGACCCCCTTACGCCTAAGCGTCAATCGCCCGCTTATAGCGAGGGAATCAGGTTTACCAAACCCGAAACCAACGTTGCCAAGTATATTAAACTGCTGCGTAACTACGAAAAATGCGCTATGGTATTTTTGGTAACACACATGGGGCTTGCCCAACAGGTGGATTTAGCCAACAAACCCGAAGTAGAAGGCGCTACCTACATACTGGGCGCTGATACGCATGAGCGCGTGCGCAAACCCATACAAGGCAAGTATGCCTTAGTTACCGAACCCGGCGCTTTTGGCTCTTTTATTGCCCGATTAGATATAGTGGTTGAAGACGGCATAGTTAAAGACCACAGCTACCAACTACTTGATGTAAACCCCGATGTGTATGCCCCCAATCCCGATACCGAAGCCCTTGTACAAAAACTGCGCGAGCCCTACCGCAAAGAATTAGATACCGTAATAGGTTACAGCAAAACACCGCTGGTTCGTTATTACGTAATGGAAACCCCCATGGACAACCTTATTACCGATGCCATTATGTGGAAATTTAAGCCCGATATTGCCGTTTCAAACGGATTTAGGTTTTGTCCGCCTTTATTGCCCGATGAAAAAACCGGTAAAGCCGCCATTACCAATGATTTCTTGTGGAGCATGTTGCCCGTAAATTCAGAGGCAAAACGGGGCGAGGTCTCCGGTCAGCAACTATGGGACTGGTTAGAAAAAGAATTGCACAATGTATTTGCAAAAGACCCTGCCAAGCGTTTTGGCGGCTGGGTTATCCGGTTTAAAGGTATGGAGGTGAATTTTACCATGCACAATGACTTTGGTAAACGCCTTAACAAAGTGAAAGTGGGCGGTAAACCCATTAATATGCAAAAAACCTACACCATAGTAGCCTGCGAGCGCGAAGGCGACCCCGATGACACCATCTGCCGCATTGAAAAAGTAAGTAATCCACAAAAACTAAATGCCCTATTGCACGACATTGTGCGCGAGTACCTTGCCAAGTTTTCGCCCGTTGCCCCTAAAATGGAAGGACGCTGCACCGCTACCGATGCCTCGCCTTATCTCCTCTCGCAATTAGAAGGGTATGATTACGAGTTTAGGTAAAAAGATATTACTCTTCAAAAATCAATTATAGAGCTCCCTATGAACGAAGAATTAATGCAGATTATCAATGGGACACTTTGTCCATATTGCCAATGTGCAACTAAATTGGTAAATGGAGAGGTAATTTATCCGCATAAAGTGCAGGATATACCCCGACCAAAATACTTAGACAAAATGTACTATGTTTGTATTTTGAACAAAGACCATTATGTAGGCACTTATCACGACAACAAGACTTCACTTGGCAGACTTGCTGACACCGAGTTAAGAAGATGGAAAAACCTTGGTCACAGAACGTTTGATGTATTGTGGAAAGAAAAAAAGGTCTTTCATTCATCTGAAAACGCATACAAGTGGCTGTCAGATAAAATGGGTTTACCCGGAGAACTAACACATTTTGGCATGTTTACAGTAGAACAATGCAAGCAAGCTATTGAATTTTGTAATGAATTGAGCAGTTAAACAATGTAACTCCGTTTTGTAAAAACAATTGACAATTTTCACTAACTTTAAATTTAACACACCCCATTCTTCATGAAAAACTTACTCTTACTCCTTGTTTTTATGCTGCCGGCGTTTGCCCTACACGCCCAAGAAACAGCCAAACCCGAGGTTGATAAAACCAAGTACAAAATTGTGTTTCAATTGGTAAGTGAAGATACTCTTGCCCACAAGGGGCTTGTTCGCCAAATAACCAACACCCTCAATGCCGCCCCCAATTCAAAAATTGAAGTGGTATGCCACGGACCGGGCATTAACCTGCTGGTAGAAGGTAAAACTACCCAAGCCAAAAAAATTAAAGAGCTTACTGAGCAAGGTGTGCTATTTGTAGCCTGCGAAAACACCCTAAAAGAACGTAAAGTAGAAAAATCGCAAATTCTTAAAGTTGCCGGATTTGTACCCGCAGGCATTGTTGAAATTGTGAAAAAACAAAACAAAGGCTGGGCTTATATCAAAGCAGGGTTTTAATACAGAACGGATAATTGACCATGAATAACGAAAATTTTTACAGAGCCGGAGTTAGATACCCACTTCTAACTGCCCGGCGGGGGATACTTTTTATTGTTTTTGGGCTGCTGCTGGCTGCTACTGTATCTTTGCAAGCACAACACAAGGTGAATGAGCGCCAGCACCATCATCGGGATACTACCGGCTTAAACCGCTTGTTTACCTTAGGTCATTTTCATGCTACTGCCCGAAACGACCTAATGGCAACCATAAACAAAGGCGAGCTGACCGATTATTTTGCTTGGGCATTGGGGGCAGGCATAGGGTTTGAAACATCGGAGTGGAAAGGATTGCAGTTTGGTGTTAGCGGATTTTTTATTTACCGCCTGCCCGGCACCTCCGATTTAACCCGCCGCGACTCGCTTACCAACCAATTCAGCCGTTATGAGGTAGGATTATTTGACATGGAAAACTACGCCAACGGTTCCGATTTAGACCGCTTGGAGGAGTTGTTTCTGCGCTATCGGTATAAAAAATCTACGGTTACGCTGGGCAAACAAATCCTCAATACGCCGTTTGTAAACAAACAAGACGGGCGCATGCGCCCCACCCTTGAAGAAGGTGTGTGGCTGCAATTAAACGAAATACCCAAGGTAAAGATAGAAGCCGGCTGGATTTACAAAATTTCGCCCCGAAGTACGGTAAACTGGTATGGCATAGGCGAATCGGTGGGTATTTACCCGGTTGGGTTAGATGTGCAAGGTAATCCATCGGGATATAAAGGCAATGTTCATTCCAAAGGCATCGGGCTACTCCATGTATCTTACGCTCCCGTTAAGCAACTTACCCTTACTGCATGGGAAAATTTTGCCCAAAATATGTTTAACACCCTGCTGCTGCAAGCCGAAACCGACATTGCCCTAAGCTCCAATACCCGCTGGAAAAGCGGCATACAATACACCACGCAGCAAGCGGTAAACAACGGCGGCAACGATAACGCCGCCCTAACCTTTTTCCCAAAAAATAACCGCTCCCAAATTATAAGCGCCCGAAGCGGTGTAGCGTACAAAAGTTTATCGGTATTTGCTGCCTATACCCGCATTACCGCCGAAGGACGGTTTTTGTTTCCGCGCGAGTGGGGGCGAGAACCTTTTTACACCTTTTTGCAGCGCGAGCGCATGGAGGGCTTGGGCAATGTTCATGCCGCCAATATAACCGTACAAAAAAAGCTGAAAAGCGGACTGGGCATGAGCTTTGCCTATGGGCATTATTATACGCCCGATGTAATGAATGTAGCCCTAAATAAATACGGCTTGCCTTCGTTTAGGCAGTTTAATGCACAACTCTCCTACCCGCTGGGCGGTTTTATGCACGGCACAACTATCGACTTTTTGTATGTGTATAAAGGAAACATAGGTAACGATTACGAAAAACCCCGTTACCTGTTTAATAAAGTGGATATGCACCACCTCAATTTAATTATGAATTACCGATTTAACCAAAACAGCAAACACTAAACCGTACTGCTGCCAACTATTCATCGGGTAAACTGTTTTATAGGCGTTGTTTCATGCTGTAAACGCCATACCTCTTATGTTGTTTCCCTTTTTTGTTCGTGTTTTGCTTTTAGCCCTTGTATTACTAACTTTTGCCTGTACGCCCAATAAAGGTCTTAACCAACCACCACAAGACAATGCCGGCGGCGAAAAAAACGACACCCGAAAACTAACGCAGGAGCGCAAACTGCCTTTTGAGAAAATTCAAAAATCAGACACCCAGTGGCGCTCCCAACTTACCGAAATGCAGTACTATGTAACCCGACAAAAAGGAACAGAGCCCGCCTTTAAAAATGAGTACTGGAACAACAAAGAAAAAGGTACTTATTACTGCGTTGCTTGTGGGTTACCGCTTTTTTCATCTGCCCAAAAATTTGACTCCGGCACCGGCTGGCCAAGTTTTTGGAAACCGGTTGAAACTGTGCATATAACCGACTCTCCCGATGGCTCAATGGGTATGGCACGAACCGAAGTGCTTTGCGCCCGATGTGATGCACACCTTGGACACGTTTTTGACGACGGACCCAAACCAACAGGAATGCGGTATTGCATTAACTCGGCTGCATTGAAGTTTGAAAAAGCCCCAATGCCCGATGATAAGTAGTTGCTCGTTATTATTCACCATTATTGGCAAACTGTAGCACCTCGCGCATAGAAAAAATGCCTGTTTTACTCACCACCCACTCCGCAGCCAACACCGCACCGGCAGCAAACCCAAACCGGTTATGAGCAGTGTGTTTAATTTCAATACTATCAATAGCCGATTGGTAGGTAACAATATGCGTGCCGCTAACATCTTCTAATCTTTGTGATATAATGCCCAACTCATCGGGCTGAGTGGCGGCTTGGTTTACCCACTTAGTAAGCGCTTTGTTTTCTTGTATAATAGCTTGTGCAAGGGTAATAGCCGTGCCGCTGGGCGAGTCTAACTTATATTTGTGATGAATTTCTTCAATACCTACCCCATATTCAGGGTGTGCTTGCATAAGTTGAGCCAAATACCTGTTCAGCTCAAAAAACAGGTTTACCCCCACGCTAAAATTAGCAGCATACACCAATGCGCCCGAGTACCTACGGCAATTTTCAAAAACCTCGTTTCCACAATCTAACCAACCGGTAGTGCCGCACACCACCGGAACACCTGCTTCAAAACAGAGACTGAGGTTATCCGGTGCGGCATCGGGTATGGTAAATTCTATGGCTACATCAGCTTGCCGGAGCATTTCAGGGGTTAAATTGTGCCGGTTTTCGCTGTTTATGCGCAGTACTACTGTGTGTTTACTGCCATACTGTTCCTGCAATAGTGTATCAATAGCTTTACCCATTTTGCCGTACCCTATTAACGCAATTTTCATTTTTATTTGATAGGATTTTATGATTGCAACTGCTCAATGAGTGCAAAATTAGCAAAGAAAGCGGCACATAGATACTATAAGGTGAAGTTCCGTTTTCAATAACAAAGGCTGCCGTTTGTGTGGCAGCCTTTGTTATAGGAATGAGGTAAATAATTATTGCTCTATGGTTTGCACTTCCTTTTTGCTAACCTTAATGGTGTTATCATCGTTTAGGTCAACCAAAAGCGTATCGCCCGGCGATAGGTTTGCGGCAAGCATTTCTTCTGCTAAGGGGTCTTCCAGATATTTCTGAATGGCTCTGTGCAGCGGACGCGCTCCAAATTGGGGGTCGTAGCCTTTTTCGGCAAGGAAGTCTTTGGCTTTATTGGTAAGCTCTAAATTGTAACCAAGGGCTGATAGGCGCTTGCGAAGGTCATTCAGGGCAATGTCAATAATTTGGAATATCTCGGTTTTGCTGAGTGAGTTAAAAATAACCACATCATCAATACGGTTTAAAAATTCGGGTGAAAAAGTTTTTCGCAGCGCTTTTTGGATTACTCCCTTAGCATAATTTTCTGCATCTTCTTCTTTTGACTGTGTACTGAAACCTACTCCCGCTCCAAAATCTTTTAATGTTCGCACACCTATGTTAGAAGTCATGATGATAAGAGTGTTCTTAAAGTTAACTTTTCTGCCCAAACCATCGGTAAGTTGTCCGTCGTCTAACACTTGCAACAAGATATTGTAAACATCGGGGTGAGCTTTTTCTATTTCGTCAAACAAAATAACGCTGTAAGGTTTGCGGCGCACTTTTTCGGTCAGTTGTCCGCCTTCTTCGTAGCCCACATAACCCGGAGGCGCGCCAATGAGGCGGGAAACTGAGAATTTTTCCATGTACTCACTCATATCTATTCTAATGAGTGCGTCTTCGCCGTCAAACAGGTATCGGGCTAAGGCTTTGGCTAATTCAGTTTTACCCACCCCCGTAGGACCTAAGAATATGAAAGAGCCTATTGGTTTTTTAGGGCTTTTTAACCCGGCACGGTTGCGCTGAATGGCTTTAACCACTTTTGCCACTGCCTCATCTTGCCCAATAATGGCAGATTTAAGGTCAGAGCCCATGTGAAGGAGTTTATTGCTTTCGGTTTGTGCTACGCGCTTAACGGGTATGCCGGTCATCATAGCTACAACTTCGGCTATATCGTCTTCATTAACAGGATAGCGTTTGGTTTTTGATTCTTCTTCCCAGTCCTGTTTAGCCCGTTCAAGGTCTTCCTGAAGGCGTTTTTCTTTGTCGCGCAAACGGGCGGCATCTTCGTAGCGCTGGTTTTTGACCACTCTGTTTTTTTCTTCGCGTATTTCCTCTATTTGTTGTTCCAGCTCAATGATATTACTTGGAACGCTTATATTTTTAAGGTGAACCCTTGCGCCTACTTCGTCTAAAACGTCTATGGCTTTATCGGGCAAGTAGCGGTCGGTAATATATCGGTTACTAAGGTTAACACATGCTTTAATAGCTTCATCGGTGTAATGTACATTGTGATAATCCTCGTATTTTTCCTTTATGTTGTTCAGGATAATCAATGAGTCTTCTACACTGGGCGGGTCGATAAGTACTTTCTGAAAACGGCGGTCTAAAGCGCCGTCTTTTTCAATATACTGTCGGTACTCATCTAAGGTAGAAGCGCCAATGGCTTGAAGTTCGCCCCTTGCCAAAGCGGGTTTAAAGATGTTGGAGGCATCTAATGAGCCGGTAGCGCCACCTGCACCCACAATGGTATGAATTTCATCTATAAACAGGATAACATCTCTGTTTTTTTCCAATTCGTTCATAATAGCCTTCATGCGCTCTTCAAACTGCCCGCGGTATTTAGTACCGGCAACCAAAGCGGCAAGGTCAAGCATAACAATACGTTTATCAAAAAGCACTCGGGAAACCTTGCGCTGAATGATGCGCAGGGCTAAGCCCTCAACTATGGCAGTTTTACCCACGCCGGGCTCGCCTATTAAAATAGGGTTGTTCTTTTTTCGGCGGCTCAAAATCTGCGATACGCGTTCAATTTCGGTTTCTCTGCCTACAATGGGGTCAAGTTTACCTTCTTCGGCAAGTTTGGTTATATCTCTGCCAAAGTTATCTAACACCGGTGTTTTAGATTTAGTATTTGGTTTTCGGGCAGAGGAGGTGTAACCGCTACGCTTATCGTCTTCGTCGTAGTCATCGGGGTCATTGGGATACTCGTTAGAAGGCATGTTCTGCTGAGTAAGTAAAAAATCCAGTTCTTTTTTAAAGGTGTCGTAATTCACTTCAAATTGGTTTAAAATTTGAATGGCAATATTGTCTTTATTTTTTAAAATAGATAACATGAGGTGTTCCGTACCTATAATTTCGCTTTGGAGTTTTTTGGCTTCCAACACGGTAATTTTAAGGGTTTTTTCGGTTTGTTGGGTAAGGGGTATGTTATTTGCATTAACAATAGGTTGATGCGAAACCTGCCCTTTGATATTATCTTCAATAACCCGACGTAGCATGATAACATCTACGCTGAGTGATTTGAGTACTTGTACTGCTAAACTATCGCCTTCGCGCAGTAAGCCCAGTAGCAAGTGTTCTAAACCAATTTCGCCATGGTTAAATCGCATGGCTTCTTCTTTGCTAAAAGAAATAACGTCTTTTACTTTTTGCGAAAATTTTGCTTCCATATTAGTAATTAGCTGGCAAAAATCAGACCGAAAAGAAAAATAATGTCAATAGAGGTATAAACCGATACTTTTTCCTGCTTGTGTCAGTAATAAACTGTTAAAATGGCTGTCGGGTTGGAGGAGTTTCGGAAAAAATGTCAGCAATTGAGAAATGCACAAACCAAAGTTAGTATTTACATGGCGAATGTAACGTTTTTTGGTTTTAGCTGTTTATTTTTGCACTGTTTTTAACATTTTGCCGCCTTCATTTGTTCATTTTTCGCATTAAGGCAACCAAACAAGGGGTAAAATTGGTTATTAAGTCTATTTACCTTACTCAAAACATATCTTCTTATGAAGTTTACATTAGATAAAAAAGAAAGCTACACCATTATCACCGTTTTAGAAGACAAATTGGACACGCTAAATTCTGCCGATTTTAAAACGGAATTAAAATTGCTCAACGAGGGTGGTGTTTCTAACATGGTTATTGACTTGTCGAAAGTGGATTTTGTGGACTCATCGGGTTTAGGCTCTATTTTAGTGGGCAACCGCTTATGTCAGGGTTCGGAGGGCACATTAGTTGTTACCGGCTTAAACGCTAACGTACAAAAACTCATATCTATTTCGCGCTTGGATGGGGTGCTTACCATTACGCCTACTGCTCAGGAAGCAGTAGATATTGTTATGATGGATGAACTCATGCGCGAACTGGCTCAGGAAGAGCAAGCCGATGAAGAATCGGTTTTAGATGAAACGCTCGAAGAAGATTAACCCTTTATTTATACAGTGCAAACGCACTTACCACTAAATATGCGTTTACTGTGGCTAATGAGGCAGTTGCTGCGTAATCATAACCAGTATTTGTATGGCACAAAATACCATGCAAATATTGGTTATTTAGCTTAATAAACATAAATATTCGGGTTTTTTAACTATTTACACACGGTCACTAATATGACTTTTACCGTTACGATATTAGGTTCCAGTTCGGCAAAACCTGCTTATGACCGGCACCCATCGGCACAGATTTTACAATGCGGCGATGACCTGTACCTCATAGATTGTGGCGAGGGAACTCAGATGCAAATGCAGCGTTTCAACATCAATCCTTTCAAAATAACGCACATATTTATTTCGCACTTGCACGGCGACCACTACCTTGGGCTGCTGCCCTTGCTTGATTCTTTGATGCTAAACAACCGTACCAAACCGCTTTACTTGTTTGCTCCCGAAGATTGTATGCGGGCTATTGTATTACACCGACAAATTAGCGCACATAACTACCAGCCCGATTATGAGCTAATTTTTAAGCCTACCCAAGCACAAGCGCCGGAGGTAATAGTTGATAATAACCACCTTACCGTAACTACCCTACCCCTACAACATGGTTTGCCTTGTACCGGCTTTTTATTTAAACAAAAACAAGCCGACCGCAAAATGATAGGCGCTGCTATTGAAAAATACCGAATACCTTATCACCTTATACCCGATATTAAAAAAGGAGCAGACTATACAACGCCACAAGGCAAGGTAATACCTAATAACCTTCTTACTACTTTGCCGCCTGCTCCTCTTAGTTATGCCTACTGTTCAGACACAGCCTACTCCGAGCCGCTTATACCGCTGGTAAAAGGGGTAGATGTGCTTTATCACGAAAGCACGTATTTATCTGATATGCAAGAGGTTGCGCCGCTTCGCGGACATTCTACCAGTATTGATGCCGCCAAAATTGCTCGGGCTGCCGGTGTGGGCAAGTTGTTTTTAGGACATTTTTCGCCTCGGTATGACCGCCTCCACCATTATTTGCACGAAGCTCGTCCGTTTTTTCCCGATACCTATCTTGCCACAGAGGGCTTGGTGATAAATATAGCCGGTAATTAATACTTTCCTTGCACCCAATTAGGCTTGCAGTGCATTGATATGATGCAAAATGTCTTCTGCTTTTCTGAAAAGATGTAAGTTAAGCGCGGGTGTACTGTTGTAGGAAGCCAATCTGTTCCCCGAAATAAAAACAGGGGTATTAGCAAACTGTTCACCAAGGGCTTGCAAGTAAGCATCTATGTCTTCATCTGTTGGTGTGGAGGTGAAAATGGTGTAAATGGCATCGGGTTTCTTAAACTGTACTACTTCTACCACATCATTTAGCGGTACACTCATGCCTAAGTAAGTAATGCGGTGGTTTCGGCTTTTGAGTAGATAAGAAAGAAACAAGAGGCTTATTTCATGCAGCTCGCCTTCGGGCAGGAAAAGCAGGCAATGTTTAGTGTTTTCGTTGTATTTAACCACCTGCCCGTCTATGGCAACAATAATTTTTTGCCTGATAAGGTTGGTAATAAAGTGTTCCTGCGCCGGATTTACCCCGCCCGTAGTCCACATAACCCCAATTTTGATGAGAAAAGGGTAAACTACACATAACATAGTTTGCTGAAGTCCGTATTGTAAAATGCAGGTGGCAATTATTTTTTCAAACCGGTCTTCGTCAACATCTATCATTGACTGTGTTAGTTCGTTGATGTGAACTTCGTATTTGAGGTCGGTTGTAGTGAGGTTGCTAACGCTTTTTTTAATTTGGTCATTGCTCATTTTAGCAATAGCGCCTATCCTATACCCCTGCTTGCTCAGCAAAACAATGTTTAAGATGAGTTTAAGGTCATTGTCGGAGTAGTAACGAATATTTGTATCGGTACGATGCGGCTGCACTAAATTATAACGCTGCTCCCATATTCGCAGGGTATGGGCTTTTATACCCGATAAGTTTTCAATATCTTTGATAGAATACTGAGCCATAGTTTCCCATTTTGTTTAGCTTCTGAACTAAACGGTTAAACAAAACTCAAACAAAAAGGTTTAACCTATTTTTTGCGGAACAAAAAAAAAGACCAAAAAGCGGCGGGTTAATGTTATAGTAAGCGTAGGTGATGCGGTAACCGATAAAAAAGCAGACGAGGCAGTTACTCCACTAAAGCAGCAAACTGGGTATCGTATAATTTGCGGTAAACGCCGTTGTGTTCGAGTAGTTCAAGGTGGGTACCCATTTCTGCTATTTGTCCTTTATCAAGCACCATAATTTGGTTAGCGTGCAAAATGGTACTGAGGCGGTGTGCTATGATGATAGCTGTGCGGTTTTGTACCAGTTTATCCATGGCATACTGCACCATTTGTTCGGTTTCGGTATCTATGGAGGAGGTAGCCTCGTCTAAAATGAGGATTTGCGGGTCAAAAACCAAGGCGCGGATGAAAGAAATTAGTTGTCTTTGCCCCATAGATAAGGTAGCGCCCCGCTCCATTACATTGTAATGGTACTGCCCGGGCAGTTTGCAGATAAACTCATGCGCGCCCATTAGTTTGGCGGCGTTTTCAACTTGTTGTTGGGTGATATTGGGGTTTCGGAGGGTTATGTTTTCAAAAATAGTGCCCGAAAACAGGAACACATCTTGTAAAACCAAACCTATATTATTTCGCAGCGCATTTAGGGTGTACTCCTTTATATTATGCCCATCAATTTCAATGCTGCCTTGTTGTATGTCATAAAACCTATTGAGGAGGTTAATGATAGAAGATTTACCTGCTCCGGTAGCGCCCACAATGGCAAGAGTTTGACCGGCTTTTACCGTAAAGTTTACATTGCGCAACACCCAGTCTTTATCGTTGTAGGCAAACCAAACATTATTAAAAGTTATGTCGCCCTTAAATCGGGCTTGTTTTGTGCCGGTATCGGGTATATGGTCGTTTCGGTCAAGAACATGAAATACCCGCTCCGATGCCACCATACCCATTTGCAGGGTGTTAAATTTATCTGCCAACATGCGCATGGGGTAAAACAGCATATTAAGGTATAAAATAAAGGCAATAAGTGTGCCTATGGTAGTATAATCGCTTACTACCGCATGAGCGCCATACCAAACCATAAGCCCCAAAGCTATGGCAATAATGATTTCGACTGCCGGAAAAAAAACAGAATAGTACCAAATAGACTTAATATGTGCATCGGTTTGCCGCCGGTTAATGGCATTAAATTTATCCATTTCTTGTTTTTCGGCAGCAAAAATTTGTACTACGCTCATGCCCGATATGTGCTCCTGCAAAAAAGCGTTCATGGCGGCTACCTGTGTGCGCACTTCCTGAAACGTTTTTTTTATGCCTTCTTTAAATAAGTAAGTGGCATAAATAAGAAGCGGAAAAGTGGTTAAACAAACTAAGGTAAGTTTCCAATCGGTATAAAGCATAATAGAGAGCACCACTATTATGGTAAATAAATCAGCAATAATAGTTATCATGCCTTCCGAAAAAATATCGTTTACCGTTTCCACATCATTAATGGCGCGGGTGGTAGAAGTACCGATTGGTGTGGTGTCAAAATACCGCAAACGAAAATGCAGCATGTGGTTAAATACCTTTACCCGAAGATTTTTAATAACCGACTGCCCCAGCCATGAGGTTAAGTACCCAAAATTATACCTACAAATGCTTTCTACTATGAGCAGCCCTATCAACAGCATGGTCATATTTACAAGTCCGGTAGCATGAGGTATTAACACGTAGTTATCTACCGTTTGCTGTATGAGGTATGGGCGAAGAGGGCTCAATGCTGCAAGCGCTAATGCTAACAGCGTGGCAACAACAAACTGTGTTTTAAACGGACTTGCTAAGTGCAATACCCGTTTTAGCAAATGCCAATCTAATATATTGCTGCCTTTAGACTTAGGAGGCTGACTCATGCTGTAATGTAGTGTAAATTAAAAATACATAGGCTTTAATAAGGTAGTGTGATGAAGCTATCCTGTAAATATTGCCACAGCTAATTAAAACCGATAAAGGAGGCTTAATGTTTAACTGCCCTGCCCGATAAAATTAATAGAGCTTTCTGTAATTTTTTGCCGTTAGCAATCGTTACATATTTGTATTTGCTTCGTCTTACTTGGGTTAAATGTGTTGTTATAAGACTCCAATCTGTTTTTGCGGAAACGCGAGCTTCTTCTAACCTCCTGCCACTTAAATTATGAACCTATTGTTTGACCTTCACTTTTTGTTATGACTTTTAAAGTAAAACTTAAAAACGCCGATAAGTATGCTTTGCTCGATGTATCTGTTTATGAGCACCTATTAAACAATGAGTATATGAAGGGGCTTGGTTTTTTAGAAAACTTGCGGCTCCACTCTAACGGATACGTTTTTTTTCAGAAAAATCACCCACAAAAAG
>ERZ761609.280-NODE-280-length-65742-cov-47.933533_pt1 | contig 65742 bp, 57 predicted proteins | sample MGYA00511163_ERZ761609 | MGnify/ENA primary metagenome ERZ761609 (study PRJEB28899, sample SAMN02445070) | bioreactor sludge metagenome | biome: EBPR sludge | place: Australia: Brisbane, Thorneside Wastewater Treatment Plant | collected 2011-12-16 ... | reverse complement strand
CTCTTTCCCTACACGACGCTCTTCCGATCTCCGTTGCCGCCGCCACCGCCGCCTGGGAATTGCATCCCACGCCGGAGGCCTCGCGTGAGCTGGCGCGCTGGCACGAGAAGGCGGAGCAGCCTCGCGCGGCGCTTCTGGCACTGGCCGCGGCCTACGCTGCGCCCGCGGAATCCGATGGCGACCCCCGCCGCACCGCGCAACGGGAGCGCCTCGAGGCGCTGGCCCGGGCTCTCGATGAGCCGCTGGGCCCGATTCTTTTGGAAGCGCACGCGCGGCTGGACGAGTTGCAGGCACGGCGCCGCGCGCGCCTGCTGGCGCTGGAGCCTAACGCCTTCTCGGACTCGCCCGCCGGCTTTACCCTCTCATCCCTGGACGGCCCGCCCCTGAGCCTCGCCTCGCTGAGCGGCAAAGTCGTGATCCTCGACTTTTGGGCCACCTGGTGTGGCCCCTGCCGCGCCCAGCACCCGCTCTACGAGCAGACCAAGGAACGCTTCAAGGGCCGGGATGATGTCGTGTTTCTGGCGGTTTCGACCGACGAGGACCGCGACGACGTGCCGCCTTTTCTAGAGCGCCACGGCTGGTCCCGCCGCGTGTACTTCGAGGATGGGCTGGGCGCGTTTCTGCGCGTCTCCTCGATTCCGACTACGGTGATCCTGTCGAAGTCGGGCCGCGTGTTCAGCCGGATGAACGGCTTCATCCCCGACCGGTTCGTGGACATGTTGACGGACCGCGTCAACGAGGCGCTGGCCGAGGATTAGCGATGTTCGCCCGCGTTCTGCTGATTGTACTCGACAGTGTCGGCATCGGCGCCATGCCGGACTGGGCCGCGTTCGGCGATCCCGAACCCGCCGACACGCTCGGCAATTGCGCGCGACGGCGTCCGCTGGCTTTGCCCAATCTCTGCCGGTTGGGCCTCGCCAACATTCGCCCCTTCGCGCACCTCGTGCCCGCCCCCGCGCCGCTGGCAGCCCACGGCCGCTGCGCCCTGGCCTCGCCCGGCAAGGACACCACCACGGGCCATTGGGAACTCGCCGGCATTCTGCTCGAAAAGCCCTTTCCTCTCTACCCCAGCGGTTTTCCTTCCGAAATCATTGAACCGTTTATTGCCCGGACTGGCCGGAATGTCCTCGGTAATAAACCGGCTTCCGGCACGGAAATAATCAAGGAATTGGGCGCGCGGCATATGGAGACGGGCGACTTGATCGTTTACACCTCGGCCGACAGCGTCTTTCAGATCGCCGCCCACGAGCAGGTTGTTCCGCTCGACGAACTATACCGGTGCTGCGAAATCGCCCGCGGCCTGTTGCACGGTCCGCATGAGGTGGGTCGCGTGATCGCGCGCCCGTTTATTGGCGAACCTGGGAGCTTTACCCGCACCGCCAATCGCCACGACTATGCCGTCGCACCGCCGCCCGGAATGCTGCTCGACCGCCTCGCCGAAACCGGGCAGCCCGTGACGGGCGCCGGTAAAATCGCCGACGTCTTTCTCAATCGTGGCATTACAAATTCCTATAAAACCAAGTCAAATACCGAAGGAATGGAGCGCACTTTGGATGCGCTCGCCCGCCATAAAAGGGGTCTGATTTTCGTCAATCTTGTCGATTTCGACATGCTCTACGGCCACCGCAACGACCCCGAGGGCTATTCGCTTGCGCTCGAGGCCGTGGACCGCTGGATTCCCTCGCTGCTGGCCGCCCTCTCTCCCGAGGATCTGCTGATCTTCACGGCCGACCACGGCTGCGATCCCACCACGCCCTCGACGGACCACACGCGCGAGTACGTTCCGCTGCTGGCCTGGTCGCCCGCGCTGCGAACGGGTGCGGACCTCGGCCTGCGTCGCTCATTGGCCGACATCGGCCAGACCATCGCCGCGAATTTCGGCACGGTTCTCCCCGCAGGCGAGTCCTTCCTGGAAGCGTTGGGCTGAGGTCAGTTCTCGAGTTGCCAGGCGAGGTACGTCAGCATATCCGCCCCATCGCTGATCAGCTTGGTCACCGGGAGTCCGCCGGAGTGGCCGCTGGCCGTGTCGTAGTGGAGCAGGACGGGACGGCCGGAACCGGTGGAAGCCTGCAGCAGCGCGGCCATCTTGCGGGCGTGAAGCGGCGCGACGCGCGTGTCGGAGTCGCCCGTCACGAACAGCACTGACGGGTATTTCGCCCCCTTTTTCACGTTGTGGTAGGGCGAGTAACGGCGGAGGTAGGCGAACTGCGCCGGGTCTTCGGCCGAGCCATACTCGGGCACCCAGAGCGGGGCGATCAGGAACTTGTGGTAGCGCAGCATGTCGAGCAGCGGCACGCTGCAGATCACGGCGCGGTAGAGCTCGGGCCGCTGCGTCAGCGCCGCGCCCACCAGCAGGCCCCCATTTGAACCGCCATAGATGGCCAGGCGGCTTGAGCTGGTGTACTTGTTGGCGATCAGCCATTCGGCGGCCGCGATGAAATCGTCGAAGACGTTCTGCTTGTTGCCGAACATCCCGGCCCTGTGCCACTCCTCGCCAAACTCGCCGCCGCCGCGCAGATTGGCAACGGCGACCACGCCGCCGCGCTCGGCCCAGGCCACCAGCAGCGGCGAGAACGAAGGCGTGATGCTGACGTTGAACCCGCCGTAGCCGTAGAGCAGAGTGGGCCGGGCTCCGTCGAGCATCGTGCCCGGCTTCGCCATCAGGAACATCGGTATGCGAGTGCCGTCCTTTGACTGGAACCAGACCTGCTTCACCTCAAGCGCAGCCGGATCCAGCGGCGCGGCGGTGCGCGCCCACACCGAGGGCTGCCCGGTTGTTGTGTCGAATTCGAGGATCTGGAGCGGCGTGTTCATTGAGTTGTACTGCAGGAAGACCTGCGGGTCCCCAGCCGTGGCGCGGATTTCGGAGACCGAGCCGAGGCCCGGCAGGGGGAGGGCGCGGACGGGGCGGCCATCGAGCGTAAACAACTCGAGCCGGGCCGTGGCGTTCCGTAGCGTCTGCACCAGCAGATGCCCGCCGGCGAGCCGGAATTCGTCGATCGCGTCCGGGCCTTCGGGGATGATGAGCCGCCAGAAGGGGCGCTGCGGACGGTTGAGGTCGATGCGGAAGATCCGGTTGCGCGGCGCGTTCCAGTTTGTCTTCAGGTAGGCGATGCCGTCGTGAACCCGCGCTTCGCTGCGCGCGTCGAGTCCGCGGACGAGCGGAATCCAGCGCCCGGTGGCGAGTTCCAGCACCTGGATGTCCACCTGGTCGGCCGAGGAGCCTTCGAGCACTTCGACCACGAGATGGCGGCCGTCTTCGGACAGACGCGTGACAGCGATCTTCCGCTCACCAAGGCCCTGGCCGAAGATCTGTTCGGGCGCCGCGCCGGCGCGGGCGAGGTCCATGCGGAACACCCGCGGGCCGCCTACGGGCAGATCCGAGTAGTAAGCGGCGGCTCCGTCGGCCGTGAGGTCCACATCGATGTAGCGGCTGGGCGGCAGCGTGGCGGGGCGGAGTTGGCGCGAATCGGCGTTCAGGAAATGGACGGTCTGTTCGTCGGCTCCGCCCTTGCGGATGCCATAGGCCACCCAGCGTCCGTCCCCCGAAACGGCGATGAGCTGCACCGAGTCGAGTGGACCGGCGGTAACCTCGTCCGGATTCACCAGCAGCACCTCCTCGCTGGTGGCCGAGGCACGGAAGTAGATGGCCTCGCGCGTGGCGGCGGCGGGGCGCTTCGTATAGAAATAGCGCCCATTCCGGACGATGGGGACGTCGGTCTTGTCCACGCGCAGCAATTCGGTGAGCCGCTGGCGGAAGGCGGGCAGCTCAGGCCGGGCGTCGAGCAGAGAGCGGGTGAGGCTCATCTGTGTTTCGACAAAGGTGCGCGTGGCCGCGGCGCGATCGTCTTCCAGCCAGCGGTAGGGGTCAGTGATGGAAACCCCGTGGAGCGTGTCAGTCACGGGTTGGGCGGGGGCCTCGGGGTAATTGATCTGGGCGGTCATCAGGAGGGGGAGCAGGCAGCAGGCGGCCGGCAGGCGCGAAATCATAATCAGGCATTTTAGCGTGAACACTGTGAAATAATGGGGCTTCGAGGTACAAAGATGGCCGATCCGAAGTATGCCCCCCCGACTCGCGAGATTCCCCAGGCCGAGGATGTCGGCGAGTTGACTGACGGGACGAAGGTCCGGCGGCGCGCGCCGCGGATGCGGGCCTGCAGCCTGAAGAACGAGAAGGGCAAGCTTTGCGCCGGTCACCTCAAGCGGTGGTATTTCCTGACGCCGGAGGTGGAGCAGCGGTTCGGAAAAGACGCCGAACTCTATCGTTGCGAGCGCTGCCAGACGATTTACTTACCAAGTGACCAGGAGCTGCCGCGCAGCGGCACCCTGAGTTACTAAGTAGAGATGGCCGCATTGGATTGTGCTCCTGTGTGAGGTGCGACTCGAACGGAGCCTTTCCAATGCGGCCTGCCCGGGTTGGGCAGGGGCGCGGCGACGGACACGCATCATCCGGCTAAGCCTGTGTTCCCTATCACTGTTGGTGAAGACCGCGTTCAACTACCCTTCACCAAACGGACCATGCGCTTCCGATACCCGCAGCCCCGGGGGAGAACCTGTTGTTGAATCGACCCGGCTGGACCTAAAAAAAGGACCCTCTGCCCAACATGCAAACCGTTGGAACGACTGGAAGAAATCTTCAACACCGGCTCCCGCAAGCACTGCGTGTCTGGCTCCATTCGCTCCCTTCGCCTGCCTGTTGCGGCAGAGGGCAGGTTCAAAGAGGGTTCATCAATTCGATTAAGAGTGTAGCAAACGCCGGGCCACGCCCGCAGAGCTTATAATGCCTTTGTTTTCAATCATGACAGCGAGACGAGACAAAGCGGGTTGTGTCACTCGGACACACCCGGGCCACATTCTTGCCATGTTCGCCGTCCTGGCGCTGGCCTCAGGCCAGGTCCTGCCCGCCGCGGCGCAGGAACCTTCCGCGGATGCCGATTTCATCGTCTACACTGACTCGCCTCGCCTGTTGCTGCACGGCCGGCGACTGAAGCTGATGCAGCGCGAGCGCGAGAGGGAATCGATCCGGTGGATGCAGTTTGAGGCGCTCATGGCGGGCGGCGCCGCGATGCCCGAGCCGGGCTTCGCCTCGGCGCTCTATGGCGTGGTCACCGCCCGGCGTGAACCGTGCCGCGCGGCCGGCGCATGGGTGGCGCAAATCGCCGACCCGGCCCGGGACGATGAGGCGCGTCAGATGGCTTTGGTCCAGGACTGGTGCCTGGACGCGCTGGACGCCGCCCAGGCCGACGCCCTGGCACGGCGGCTCAAGCCGCTCCTGGCCGAGCGGCCAGCGGAGATGGAGCGGGCCCGTTCGGTGGCCTTCGCCGCCATCGCCTTGGCGGACCAGGAGTCGAAGGCCTCACAGCAGGCTCTGCGGTATCTGGTGGAGAACTGGTGGAAGGCGCAAATGATCCCCCGGCTGGCGCGGGGCGAACAGCCCTTCGCCAACGCACGCGCCCTGTTTGCAATGGTCGAGTTCCTGCACGTCATCCGCGATAACCTGAGGCTCGACCTGCGCGAGGGTGCCGAACGGTGGTTCGAGGAACTGCCAATGCGGCAGGTGCTCAACTACTATCCGCTGCCGTGGCCCGCACCCGAGAACTTCTACCGGATTCCGGCCTATGAAGGCGGCGGCGAACCGGACCTCCGGCTCGCCGCGCTGAGCCGGGCGGCCGAGTTGGCGCTGGTCGCCTTCGACACCAACGCCCAGCCCCACCAGTTCCTGCAGGGCTGGCTGATGATGGACCGCTTCCTGATGCAAGGCGTGTATGGCGCGCCCTATGAATTGCTGTGGGCCAACCCCTATCAGCCTGGCTTGAGTTACACGTACATGCCGGAACTGTTCCACGGCCGCGGGCAGATCCTGGTGCGCTCCAGTTGGGATGATGACGCGGTGTGGTTCAGCTACCAGCCTGGGGCGGCGCAGGCTTTCCAGAACGGACGCCGGATGTTGGTGGACCTGAAGGCGCGGCTGGCGCCGGTGCAAGTGGGTCCGGTGAAGATCTTCTTCCCGCCCGATGGGATGAGGTTCGAAACCGGTTGGCTGGCGCCGCCGGAGCCGGACGATCCGCGTCCGGGCGAGGAATATGCCTTCGTGGTGGACCTGGACCCGGACACCTTGTATGACGTCGAGGTGGACGATCGCGAGATGGAAGAGGCGCGCACCGATTCAGGCGGTATCCTGGCGCTGCGGTTCCCTCGGGGAGAGACGCTGAAGGTGCGGCTGAAAAAGGCCGCCCCGCTGGGCCGTTAGGTTTACGGGTGATCGAGGTCGCAGTACCGCGCATCGGACGACAGGCTGCCAGGAGCAGCGGCGTCCAGCACCGCTTCGAGAGGTAACCCCAGAGCCACTGCCGCGGCATCCGCGAGGATGCGCGGCGCATACGGCGCGCAATCCACCACGATGGGCGGCTGGCGGTCGGCCGCGAAATCGAGAAAGCGCTGCGTGGCGGCGGCGCGGCGCTCGAACTGGGGCAGTTTTCGCATCCAGAGGTAGCCCACGTTGTGGGCGAGCAGCGCGCAGACAAGTCCACCCGCCAGCCTGCGGCGGACCGGCAGGGCGTTCCAGGCGGCGCCCACCAGCAAGGCGAGACCCGCGGCGGCCAGGTATGTATGGCGGCTGGGCACGCGGTCCATGTAGCTGAGGAAACTGTAAGGCAGCAGAGCGGCGAACACCCACCCAAGGGCCAGCGCGGCCGTCCCTTGCAGCCGGCGGCGAACGGCGAGAACAACCAAAGCGGCCACGCCCCAAATCCACAGCATCCGCATCAGGCTGCGCCCCGCCGTCAACGGGAAAGGCGCGGAGAGGCTGAAGGTGCCGTCGTTCAGATGGAGATGACTTGCGCCAGCGGAGAATATGGCCGCGGCGTAGGCGATGGTGACGGCTGTGCAGCAGGCCAGAAGGAGTAGCGGCGCGAGGCGCCGTGGGGTTTCGATCCACCAGGCCAAGGCGAGGAAGGGAAGGAGAACCACGGCCGATTCCTTCGAATAAAGGGCAAAAAGGTAGGCCGCCGCCGCCGCCCAGGCATATCTGTCTCTACCGGTCTGGAGCCACTGCACCCAGGCCAGCAGAGTGAGCGCGGAGAAGGCGAACACCAGGAGTTCGGGCAGGGCGGCATTCCACACCACGGCCTCCTGATGGCCCTCATAGACGGCGAAGAACAATGCGGCCGGCAATGAAACTGCGAAACCGATCCGTCGCCACAGGCCGAGCGCACCCACTAGCAAGGTGTTTAAGGCATGGAGCGAGTGTCCCGTAAAATTATGGGCTAGCGGCGAGAGGCCGAACATGGAATCCACGGCGGCGGTCAGCAGCAGTGATGTGGCGCGGCAGCGATAGAGGGGGTCGGCGGCGAGTTCGCCCCAGCCGCCCGGCGGACCATAGGCTCTGGCCACCCGGATCTGGGTGTAGTCGTCGGAAATGAACGGAAGCCCGAGGAAGGGCAGATAGGCGAACAAGGCGGCCGCGGTCGCGGCCGCCGTAAAGCGAAGAATCATCGAACCAGGTCCCGTTACGAAAGGTGGCTCCGCGGAGCCAATTGGGCTTATTATATGCGATTCGAGGCGTGAGAGCCTGAGCGCCCGAACGGGTTTCCTCATCTGTTTGCGGAGACTGGAATTCTTCCGTCACTTCGCCAGAATATAGGCCATTTTTCTGGCGAATCGACGGAAATCCAGCATTTTCACAAGACAAACGAAATAGTTGGGACCAGCCCTGCGGCCGGTCTCCTTGGAGGGATTCCTGGACAGCGGCCGCAAGAGCGCCCCGGTGACTGAGCGCGCAAAATTGCGCAAGGGAGGTAATCCGAATCGGGATTATCGGGTTGGGCGGCATCGGCCGCGCACACCTGCGCGAACTCGAAACTTTGACCCGACAGGCGCCAGGAGCGGCTCTTCCGCTAGCCGACCCACTTCCAGTCAGGGCGGAACTTGGGCTTCAGGTGTTCGTTGGCGGCCTTGTTGTTGGTGAATTCGCCCTTGGCCTCGTCCCAGTGGAGCGGGCCGTCAAACCGCATGGCGATGACGCCCAACAGCATCCAGGAGACGAACGGGCCGGCGACGCCAAAGTTCGAGCAGGACGGCTCGCCGCCTTTGCAGGCGCGAATCCAGTCGCGGTAGTGGCCGGGGGAACGCGAGAGCACCTGGGGCGGCAGGCGGTATTCGGCCATGCGGGCGTCGGGGAGCAGCCGGGTGCGTTCGCCGTAGCAGCCCGTGGTGACCATGCCCCTGGTGCCCACGAAGAGGCTCCCGTTCAGATCCTTATCGCCAATCAAGGTGCCGGCGGGCACGCCCGGAATCTGCGGCTGCTCCTTCACGCTGTCGTACCACCAGAGGGTGACCGGCTTGAAGGCGCCGCGCGCCGGAAAGTTGAAGCGGATCACGGTCTGTTCGGGGAAGACATACTGGCCGACGCCCTGTTTGCGGACACATTCCACTGAAGTGGGCGCGCCCAGGCGCAGAGCCATGTTGGGGGTGCCCAGGATATGACAGGCCATGTCGCCGATGGCGCCGCAACCATATTCGGGGAAGGCGCGCCAGTGGTGGGGCGCGATGGCGGAACTGAAGGGGCGGTCTTCGGCACAGCCGAGCCAGGCGGTCCAGTCCATGTGGGCGGGAACGGGTTCGGGCTTGGGCACGACGCTAGGCGACTGGGGCCAGTAACGGCCCGGGCGGTCGGTCCAGGCGTGGACTTCGGTGACGTCGCCGATTTCGCCCGACCAAATGATTTCAGCGCATTCGCGCGCGCCGTAGTTGGAGTAACCCTGGTTGCCCATCTGCGTCGCCACGCCGTACTTGGCCGCGGCGGCGGCGAGTTCCTTCGCCTCCCAAACGGTGCGGACCAGAGGCTTCTGACAATAGACATGCTTGCCGCGGGCCATCGCCCACATCGAGGCGGTGCCATGCATGTGGTCCGGGCAGGAGACCAGGACTGCGTCGATCTCCTTTTCGTGCCGGTCGAACATGCGGCGGAAGTCTTTGTAGCGGGGCGCGTCGGGGAAGCGCTTGAAGGTGCGTTCGGCGCGCTTGTCGTCGGGGTCGCACAGGGCGATGATGTTCTCGGTTTCGGCGCACGAGTTGGTGTCGCTGAAGCCCTTGCCGCCCGCGCCGATGGCGGCGATGTTCAGTTTCTCGTTGGGTGATTTGTATCCGAGGCGAGTCAGCGAAGGAGTGCTGGCGAAGCCGCCCAGCGGGACGGCGCCGGCCAGGAGCGAGCCCTGGAAGAAGTGGCGGCGCGAAAAAGCGGAGCGTTGTTGGTCTGACATAGCTTTGGCCCTATCGTATAACGGTGGCAAGGGCGGCGGGAAGGCGGCGATAGAATCGGAGAGCGATGTCCTATCCTCGGAGAGTCTGGATTTCGGCCGGTGCGGCGGTGTTACCGATTGCAGGCGCGGCCTTGTATCTGCTTCTGAATTATGATGCGCTGCCCGAACCCTACCCACGCCACTGGAACTGGCGAGGGGTGGCGGACGCCTTCGGACCCAAGACGGAAAGCGCCGTCTTCACTGTTCCGCTCATTGGCGTGGTGACGCTCGGCATCGTGGTCGCCGTACTCGCCGCGCAATCCTACGACGCCGCGGGCAAGCGGCAGATTTCCGCCACCCAGTTCATTTCCGTGGCCTGGTTCCTCGCCCTTGTCATGTCGCTGAGCTCCCTGCTGCCGGTGATCGTTCCTCCGTCCGGCGCTCCGTGGTTGCTGCCGGTCATCCTGGCGGGCACCGCCGTGGTCTGCGGTATCAGCATTCGCGACAGCCGCCGGGCGAAACGGGCCCAACAGGGTGACGCGCCCTGAAAAGAGCGTTGCAGTGAGGCCAATGGACGAGACTTTGCCGAACCGGATCTCCGTGGACCCATACGTGTGCTTCGGCAAGCCGTGCATCCGGGGCACGCGGATTTGGGTATCCCTCCTGCTCGACTTCATGGCGAACGGAACGACAATGGAGGAACTCCTTGAGGAGTATCCCCAGTTGACTCGCGAGGACTTGCTGGCGGCGGTTGAGTGCGGGCGCAAGTCAGGCTGATACACTGCCCAATAGCATGGCTCAACCTCTGCCCATTGGCCTGAACACCTATTGCCTGCGCGCGCTGCGGTGGCAGGACCGGCAACTGCTCGAGTACGCCGCGTCGCTGAAGCTGGATGCGATCTTCCTTCAGGATTCACTCGATCCGCGCACGAAGGATCCGGCGCATTGGGCGGAGGTGAAGCGCTGGTCGGAAGAACTGGGGCTGAAGCTGGAAACGGGTGGCGGCGGCGTGTTTCCGATGAAGCCCGAGCAGTTCCAGGCTTCAGTGGACAACATCCTTTACAACGCGCGGCGTGCGGCGGCGATGGGATCGAAACTGATCCGGATGGTGTGTTTCGGGCAGCGGTCGTCGATGCCGCCGGGGCCGGCGATGCAGCACCTCGAAACAATGGTGAAGTTGCTGAGGGCGGTGAAATCGCAGGTCGAGGACCTGGGTCTGAGGCCGGCCATCGAGGTGCACAAGGACTTCCAGGCGTGGGAGTTCAAGCAGATGATCGAGGAGGCGGGCCGCGATTACGCCGGCATCTATCTCGACACGGGCAATCCGGTGTTTGTTCATGAGCACCCGATGACGGCGATCGAGACGCTGGCCGAATATGCCGTGACTTTCCACCTGCGCGACTCGGTGGTGTACGAGCATCCGAAAGGCATCGCCGTGCAGTGGGTGCCGCTGGGCGAGGGCAACGTCGATTTCCCGGCGCTGCTGAAACGCTTCCGTGAATTGTGCCCGCGCGAGGTCAACGTCATCATTAAGCCCATCACGGGACGCCTGCCGGCAGTGCTGCCGGTGAACGATCCGGCCTACTGGGAGGCCTATCCGCAGGGGCGCGCGAGCGAGTATGCGAAGTTCCTGCAGCTGGCCAAGTCGGGCGGGCCGTATGAGAAGTACATGTTGATCGAAGACGCACCGGGCAAGCCCGCCGAGATCATTCCGCTGGTGCAGGCGCAGCAAAAGGAGCACCTGGAGCGGAGTATCGACTACGGCAAGAAGGTTCTGGATCTGGGCCGGCGCTGGCGGGGGTAGGACTTATACTTGGAGTGATGCCTGAGTTGGACAGAATCACCCGCAATCCCGGGGTAATGGGCGGAAAACCTTGCATCCGCGGCATGCGTGTCACTGCCGGGCTCGTCGTGGGTCTTGTGGCTGCTGGCCACTCCTGGTCTGAGATCCTCGAACTCTATCCCTATCTCGAGGAAGAAGACATTCGGCAAGCTCTGGCGTATGCCGCATGGCGGGTCGAAGAGATCGAGATCCCACTACCCGCGGCATGAAGATCCTCGTGGATGTGAGTCTGTCGCCGCAGCGGGTGCCCTTTCTTCGTAACGCGGGTTAAAAGGCGACGCACTGGGCTTCGGTTGGCGATCCTTCTGCTCCAGACCTGGAGATTGTTGACTATGCCACCACTCACGGATATGTGATCCTGACCCACGACCTTGATTTCGGGGCCCTACTGGCACATCGGTTCGCTCACCTGCCGAGTGTCGTCCAGTTACGCTGCCAAGATCCGGTTCCGAAAGCGAGAGGTGCCACCCTGATCCGGGCATTGACGGCTGCCGGGGAGCACATCGCCAAGGGTGCGCTGGTCTCAATCGACGACCGCCAGCATTGGATTCGGATCCTCCCGGTCCGTCGTTAACCTGCCACGGGCGCGGGTTCGGGCTTGGGGAGCAGCGTTGGGATCGTGGCCTGGAAGACCTCTTCGATGCGTTCGGCGAAGATGAACTCCATCTCCTTACGGACGTGCTCGGGGAGGTCGCGCAGGTCCTTCGCGTTGGCCTTGGGCATGACGACGCGCGTGAGGCCGGCGCGGCGCGCGGCGAGGACTTTCTCCTTCACGCCGCCGATGGGCAGGACGCGGCCAGTGAGCGTGATTTCACCGGTCATCGCGGTGTCGTTGCGGGCAGGCTTCTTCGAGTAGAGCGAGGCGAGGGCGACAGCGGCGGTGATGCCGGCCGAGGGGCCGTCCTTCGGGATGGCGCCCGCGGGCACATGGATGTGGACGCCCATTTCGCTGAAGGTCTTCGCGTCGAGGCCATACTCTTCGGCATGGGCCCACAGGTAGCTCTGTGCCGCCTTGGCGGATTCCTGCATGACCTCGCCGAGTTGGCCGGTGAGCATCAGCCCCTTGCCGCTCGGCAGCAGGATGGCTTCGACGTAGAGCACGTCGCCGCCCGAAGGAGTCCAGGCGAGGCCGGTGGCGACGCCCGGCGGCAGGTTCTTCTGTGCCGATTCGGGCAGGAATGTCTCGGGGCCGAGCAGGTCGGTGATCTGTTCGGGCGCCATTTCGATCAGGCCTTCGAAGCCCTCGGCGAACTTCAGAGCGGCCTTGCGCGCCAGGCGGCCGATGGCGCGTTCGAGGTTGCGCAGGCCCGCCTCGCGCGTGTAGGAGGTGATGAGCTTGCGCAGGCCCGGCTCGGGGAAGGTGACGTTTTCATTCGTCAGACCCGCTTCCTTCAGCTGGCGCGGGATCAGGTAGCGGTTGGCGATCACCACCTTCTCCTCCTCGCTGTAGCCGGCGAGACGGATCACCTCGAGGCGGTCGAGCAGCGGCTGCGGCAGTGTGTCGAGCGTGTTGGCGGTGGTGATGAACAGCACCTTCGAGAGATCGAAGGGCATGTCGAGATAGTTGTCGCGGAAGGTGGAGTTCTGCGCGGGGTCGAGCACTTCGAGCAGCGCCGCGGCCGGGTCGCCGCGGAAATCGCGGCCGAGCTTATCGACCTCATCGAGCATCAGCACGGGGTTGGCCGCGCCGGCGCGCCGCATGGCCTGGATCAGCCGCCCGGCCATGGCGCCAATGTAGGTGCGGCGGTGGCCGCGGAGTTCGGCCTCGTCGTGCAGGCCGCCGACGCTCATCCGTTCGAACTTGCGGCCAAGCGCGCGCGCGATGGACTGGCCGAGGCTGGTTTTGCCCACGCCCGGGGGGCCGACAAAGCAGAGGATGGGCGCCTTGGCTTCGGGGTTGCGGCGCAGGACGCCGAGGTGTTCGAGGATCCGCTCCTTCACGTCGTCAAGGCCGTAGTGGTCCTCGTTCAGGATTTCGCGGGCGCGGGCGATGTCGAGCACGTCTTCGGTGTACACGCGCCAGGGAAGCTCGAGCACGAGTTCGAGCCAGGTGCGCAGGATGTGACGCTCGGGGCTCTGCGCGGGGATGCGCTCGAAGCGGTTCAACTCGCGCGTGGCTTCTTTGCGGACTTCGTCCGAGAGGTCAGCTTTCTCGAGGCGCTCGCGGAGTTCGTCCACCTCGGCGCGTTCGGGGTCGTCCTCGCCGAGTTCGTTCTGAATGGCCTTCAACTGGCGGCGGAGAACGTACTCACGCTGCTCTTTGCTGATCTCGCTTTGCGCTTCGTTGACGATCTTCTGGCGCATCTCGAGCACCTGGATCTCGTGCGAGATGTGCTTCACGGCCTGGCGGAGGGCCTCGGCGAGGTTGGGCGCTTCGAGCAGTTCCTGCTGCTTTTCGACATCGAGGCTGAAGGCGGTGGCGAGCAGGGCGATGACCTGCGCGGGGTCGTCCGCGCCTGCGAGCAGCCCGGCAATCTGTTCGGCGGCCTGCGGGTTGATCTTCTCGATGGCTCGCCCGGCGAGTTCATAGAGCGCCGTGCGGAGCGCTTCCTCCTCGGTGGTCTTCTCCTCGGGCAGCGGGCGGGATTCCCATTCGGCGGCGAGGTGGGGGCCTTCGGTGCTGAGATTCAGCACGGCGATACGTTCCATGCCGGAGACGATGATCTCCATGGATTGCGCGGAGGTCCGCAGGATTTTGCGGATCTTGGCGCGCGTCCCGATTTCGTAGAGGTCGCCCGCACCCGGGTTTTCGAGAGAAGGGTCTCGCTGGGCCACCAGCAGAATTTCGCCTTCGTGCTCCTCGATGGACCTATCAACCGCCGCGCGTGAGGCCTCGCGGCCGATCGAGAGCGGGAGCACCAGCTTGGGATAGGAAACGACGTTCTTCAGCGCAACGATCGGCAGACGATGCGGGGCTTCGGATTCAGACATGAAATCTCCAGTCAATCTTTCAGATGCGGATCGGGGGCCGGGGTGTTCAGGCGTTGCCCACTACGCCCAGGCCCTCGCGCGCTGGTTCGAACGTGATCTGTCCGCCGGTGGATGCGGCGAGAACCTGCATGCCGTCGCGAATGCGGCCTTCGAGAATCGCCTTCGCAAGCGGGGTTTCAATTTCGCGCTGGATGGCGCGCTTCAGCGGACGCGCGCCGAAGTCAGGCTCGTAGCCGACGCGTACCAGGTGTTCGCGGGCCTCATCGCTCAGATCGAGGCTGATGTGTCGCTCGGCCAGGCGTTGCCGCAACTGCTCGAGCTGGATTTCGACGATCCGCTTCAGGTGCTCGGTCTTCAGCGAGTGGAAGACGACGGTCTCGTCAATTCGATTGAGGAACTCGGGCCGGAAGTGGCGCCGCAGTTCCTCCTGCACGGCGAGCTTCATCATCTCGTAGCTGGCGCCGGAGGCCTCGCCGGAGTAGGTGCGGATGCGGTCGCTTGCCAGGTTCGAGGTCATGATGAGGATGGTGTTGCGAAAGTCCACCGTGCGGCCCTGCCCGTCGGTGAGGCGCCCGTCATCGAGCACCTGGAGCAGCACGTTGAACACATCCGCGTGGGCCTTCTCGATCTCGTCGAACAGGACCACGGCGTAGGGGCGGCGGCGGATGGCCTCGGTTAACTGCCCGCCCTCGTCGAAGCCGACATAGCCTGGGGGCGCGCCGATCAACCGCGCGACGGTGTGCTTTTCCTGGTATTCGCTCATGTCGAGGCGGATGAGGGCGCGCTCGTCGTCGAACAGAGTTTCGGCGAGCGCGCGGGCGAGTTCGGTCTTGCCGACGCCCGTCGGGCCGAGGAAGAGGAAACTGCCGAGCGGGCGGCGCGGGTCGTTCAGTCCCGCGCGGGCGCGCTGCACGGCCTGGCTGACGGCGGTGACGGCTTCGTCCTGGCCGACGACGCGGAGGTGGAGCTGCTGCTCGAGGTGCAGGAGCTTGCGCAACTCGCCTTCCAGGAGCTTGTGGACCGGCACGCCCGTCCAGCGCGAGACGACGCTGGCGATGTCTTCCTCGTCCACCTCCTCTTTCAGCATGCGGCGCGTCTTTTCCTGGGTCTGCAAGCGGGCCTCCTCCTCGCGGAGTTCCTTTTCGAGGCCGATCAGGCGGCCGAACTTGAGTTCGGCGGCGCGGTTGAGATCGTAGGCGCGCTCGGCGACTTCGGCGTCGTGCTTGACCTGCTCGATCTGTTCGCGGAGTTCGCGCAGGCGCTTCACGCTGGACTTTTCCTGCTCCCACTGCGCCTTCATTGACTCGACATCGCCCGAAAGGCTGAAGATCTCTTCCTCCAGCTTCGCGAGGCGCTCGCGTGAGGCGTCGTCGGTCTCCTTTTTGAGGGCCTCCCGTTCGATTTGAAGCTGCATCATGCGGCGCATCTTCTCGTCGAGTTCGACAGGAAGCGAGTCGATTTCGGTGCGCAGGCGGGCGGCGGCTTCGTCCACCAGGTCAATGGCCTTGTCGGGCAGGAAGCGGTCGGAGATGTAGCGGTTCGACAGCACGGCCGCGGCGACGAGGGAGGCGTCCTTGATGCGGACGCCATGATGAACCTCGTAGCGCTCCCGCAGGCCGCGCAGGATCGAGATGGTGTCTTCGACCGAGGGCTGATCAACGATCACGGGCTGGAAGCGGCGCTCGAGCGCGGCGTCCTTCTCGATGTACTTGCGGTATTCGTCGAGCGTTGTGGCCCCGATGCAGTGGAGTTCGCCGCGGGCGAGCATGGGCTTCAGGAGGTTGCCCGCGTCCATCGCGCCCTCGGCCTTGCCCGCGCCAACCACGGTGTGGAGTTCGTCGATGAAGAGGATCACGCGGCCCTCGGCGGTCTGGACTTCCTTGAGGACGGCCTTGAGGCGCTCCTCGAATTCGCCGCGGTACTTCGCGCCGGCGATCAGCGCGCCCATGTCGAGCGCCACCACGCGCTTGTCTTTGAGCCCCTCAGGTACGTCGCCGCGGACGATGCGCTGGGCGAGCCCTTCGGCGATGGCCGTCTTGCCCACGCCGGGTTCGCCGATGAGCACCGGGTTATTCTTCGTGCGGCGGCTCAGGACCTGCATCACGCGGCGGATTTCGTCGTCGCGGCCGATGACGGGGTCGAGCTTGCCCTGCTCGGCCATCTGGTTCAGGTTCCGGCCATACTGCTCAAGAGCCTGGAAGGTGGACTCGGGCGTCTGGGTGGTGACGCGCTGGCCGCCGCGGACTTCGGTGACGGCCCGTTCGAGGCGCTCGCGGGTGAGACCCTGGGCCTGCAGGGCGGAAGCGGCCGCGCCGTTGCCGGCCAGCAGGGCGAACAGCAGGTGCTCAACGCTGAGATAGTCGTCGCGCAGGCGGCGGGCCTCCTGCTCCGCATTGGCGAGGACGGACTGAAGCCGCTGGGTGACGTACATGCCCGGACCGCCGGGGCCAGCCGCCTGGACCTTGGGCAGGCGATCGAGGGCCTGCATCAGCTTCTGGTGGAGCGATTCAAGGTCTAGACCGACCTTGAGCAGGATGGTGGATCCGAGCCCGTTTTCCTGTTCGAGCAGAGCGATGAGGAGGTGTTCGTTGTCGACCTGCTGGTGGCTCAGGCGGGCGGCCAGGGACTGGGCGCTTTGCAGCGCCTGCTGAGCCTTCTCGGTATAGCGGTTGACGTCCATGGTGAGTGCCTCGATTTGTAGATTAACACAAACATGAGTGTGTGTCTATATTAAAAGTTGAGTCTAGTATGCTCACCTAGGCGCAGGCACGTTCCCCGCTGTGCCGACAGACGTCGCTACCCCTTTCCCCTGAACGGTTTACGCTGCCGCCCCAACCCTATTCCCGGCGCCAGGGGGTCACCCAGCGAAGGTCGCGGAGCGTGTCGAGTTCTTCCGTGGGACCGCCGGGGAGGGGGTCGAATTGGTCCTTGAGACGCTCATACCAATGGCTCACGCCGTCACCGAACTCGATCTTGCGGAGCGTCAGGCGGGGTCCGAACTCGTAATAGACCGTGGCATTGCTGACCTGTTCTCCGTCGGCCAGGTATTCCATTACTGCCACCGACAGCCTGCCTGGGTGGCGGATGAGGATATCGGCAATGTTGTACAGCCGGAATGCGCGGTTCAGCCGGGAGCGGGGAAACAGCACCCGCGCCACCTCAACGGGATCGCCGTGCCCCTGAATCAGAAACGCCGGATCCGCCTCGCGGGCGGCTCCAGCGAAGCGGGCGGGGTCCAGCACAATCAGGGTGCCGTGCCCGTGGCCGTTGGCGATGCCCGCGACGACGATCAGCGGTCCCTCCCCATCGCCGAAATCCATCACGGTGCTATTGATCAAGTGCCCGTAGTGCCAGTAATTCCGCAGTCGCCGTCCCTCGGCGTCGAAGAGGCGGCCGAATGACGGAGCGTAGGTGAGGTGGGACCAGGTGGCAAACAACTGCTGCCCGCGCTCTCCGGATGTGGGGACCGGCGCCATGCTGCGCAGCACCCAGGGAGGCTCGTAATTCTTCCCCCCTGCCTCCACGCGGTCTTCGGGTTCGATGGTCCACATGACTTGCCCGGCCGGGGACAGGCACAGCAGACGGGTGGGGTAAGGCCAGGCCGTGGCCACGGGGACCAGCAGCTCATTCAAGCCATCCCCGTCCAGGTCCACGAGAAGCGGGCCGACCCCTGTGTCCCGGCCCGGACTCCGATTGTCCTGGGGCGTCTGGCCGCCCGCAGATTCGTAGGTCCAGAGGGTCCGGCCGCGGGCGTCTGTGGCGCGGATGGAGTTGCCCTCAAGGCGAAAGCCGGCCACGTTGACAGGACGCCTGGAAAGGAGGAAGCCAGCCACGCTGAGAAGCAGCACGAGGATTGTGGCCAAGGCAAAGCGGCCGTACTTGGGCGTTGCCCGTGGCGAGTCCGTTTCTGCCGGCGCGGCCTGCTCCATGCGCCTCCGCCACTCGTCGAGTTCAGCCGGGAGGGCATAGACCCGGCCTCGGGGACCGGGTTGCCGGTGGACGGGCAAACCGTGCTCGAGTTCCCAGAGTTGGGCCGTGCGGATGGAGATGCCCAGATGCGCGGCGATCTGCTTCCAGGAAGTAAGGCGATCAGGGCCGTCCATCTTAATGTGTAAGAGCAGGCTCCCAGATCACCGAATATCATATCTTCAGATAGCGTTCAAGAGTTTTCAGGCCCGGGGAGGGTTGATGCGTTCCCAGGGCTCGACGCCACACTGGGCCGCCCAGTGCACATACATTTGCTGCATGCCGCGCAGGCGGTCCGGTTCGGTGGTGGCGAGGTCACGCAGTTCAGTCCGGTCGGCGGCGAGGTCGTACAGCTCCCAGGGCTGGCCGTGCTTGGCCACGATTTTCCAGTCGCCCTGGCGGAGCGCCCGGTGGCCCTGATGTTCCCAACCGGTTACAGCGCGCGCAGGCACGCGCTGGCCTCGCAGGGCGGGCGCGAAGGAGCGGCCGGCGAGCGGGGTGATGCGCCTGCCGCCCCGTTCCGCCGGGTAGTTGGCGCCCGCGAGGTCGAGCATGGTGGGCACGATGTCGATGACGTGCGCGGGGTCGTGGCAATGCCCGCCGGGGTTGGCGATCCGGCTGCCCCACGCAGCGATCAGCGGCGATGCAATGCCGCCCTCGTGGACCCAACTCTTGAACATCCGGAACGGCGTATTCGAAGCGTTCGCCCAAGGGCGGCGGTAGCTGGTGAATGAATCGGGCCCGCCCGGGACTGCTGTTTTTGCGGCTTTCTCGAGGCCGCCGCCGATGTTGTTGCCCTCATGACAGCCGCCGTTGTCGGCGAGGAAGAGAACCAGGGTATTGTCCAGCCGGCCCGCCTTTTCGAAGGCGGCGAGGACGCGCCCGATGCCCTGATCCATGGAATCGATCATGGCGGCATAGACGGCCATACGCAGGTCCCACTCTTCGCGCTCTTTTTGGGTAAGGGAGTCCCACGCTGGCACTTCGGGGTCGCGGGGCGACAAAGGCCAGCGCTTGTCGATCAGCCCGGCGGCAGTGAGGCGCTCGTAGCGTTCGGCGCGCAGGCGGTCCCAACCCATCATGTACTTGCCGCGGTATTTCTCAATGTCGTGCGGCAGGGCGTGGAGCGGCCAGTGCGGCGCGGTGTAAGGGAGATAAAGGGCGAGCGGCTTTTCCTTCGGCGCCTCGCCCACCATGCGCGCGGCGTGGTCGGAGAAGGCGTTGGTCATGTAGAATCCTTGCTCGGGCGGGGTGTAGGGCTGGTTGTTCAGGGCCATTTTTCGGCCCGGATCGAGCCGGAAGAAGTTTGAGGCGCCCGAAATGAGACCGAAGTATTGGTCGAAGCCGCGGTCAACGGGCCAATGGGGGCGGTTTTCGCCCACATGCCACTTGCCGGACATCATCACCGAATAGCCCGCCGGTTTCAGCGCCTCGGCCATGGTCAGGCAACGGTCGTTCAGATAGCCCTGATAGGCAGGGGTGCCGCGGTCCTGCACCATGTGGCCGACGCCCGCCTGATGAGGATAAAGGCCCGTGAGCAGTGCGGCGCGCGTGGGGCAGCAGCGCGCGGCATTGTAGAACTGCGTGAAGCGCACGCCGCGCCGCGCGAGCCGGTCGAGGTTGGGCGTCTGCACCTCGCCGCCATAGCAGCCGATGTCGGAAAAGCCCATGTCGTCGGCCATGATGACGAGGAAGTTGGGCCGCTGGCGGCGTTGGGCGAACGAAACAGGCGCGGCCGCGAGCAGGCTGGTGAACTGGCGGCGGTTCATTGGCATGCGTCCACTCTATCTCAGAGCCGGCCCTGCTAGACTCGTGTTTATGCTGTTCACGGGACTGGAACACACGGCGATTGCCTCGCGCGCGCCGAAGGCGCTGGCCGACTGGTATGTGGAAACGCTCGGCTTCGTCATCAACTTCGAATACGACGGCAACTACTTCGTGAAGGCGCCCAACGGTGCGATGCTCGAGATCATCCCCGCCGAAGGACTGGCTCCCGAGACGGCGATGCGCACGCCCGGCTTGCGCCATCTGGCCGTCATGGTGGCCAACTTCGATGAGGCGCACGGCGCGCTGAAGGCCAGCAATGTCAAGTTCCTCGGCGAACCCTTCAACAACCAGGGCAACCGGCTGGTGTTTTTTGAAGATCTCGAAGGCAACATCCTGCACCTGATTGAGAGGGTGAAACCGCTCCCCTGATCGCGACAGGCACTGAGTTTTGACAAGCCGGATCTTTACCGCATTCGAATCGCGCGACTTCCGGCTGATGTGGGCGGGGGCCTGCACCTCGAGCATCGGCACGTGGATGCAGAAGCTCGCCCAAAGCTGGCTGGTGTTCCAGCTTTCGGGTTCCGCGTTCATGCTGGGGCTCGACAGTTTCCTGGGCGAAATCCCCATTTTTATCCTGGCGCTCTACGCCGGCGTGATCGCCGACCGTGTGGACCGGCGACGCCTCCTAGTGGGGTCGCAACTCGTGCAGATGATGTGCGCCTTTACGCTCGCCACCCTGTTCGCCCTGGGCCGCGTCGAGGTGTGGCACATCCTCTCGCTTTCCTTCCTCGTGGGCACGGCGCAAGCCTTCGGCGCCCCCGCCTATCAAAGTCTGCTGCCCTCGCTGGTGCCCCGCGAACACCTCCCGAATGCCATCGCCATGAACTCCATCCAGTTCAACGTGGCGCGCCTGGTGGGGCCCGCCCTCGGCGGACTCACCCTGAGCACCCTGGGCGCCGCCTGGTGTTTCGGCCTCAATGGCCTGAGCTACGGCGCGGTGATCGCCACGCTGATCATGATCAGCGCCCGGCATCTTCCGGTGCCCACTAAGGAGACGATGGTCGAAAGCGCCAAACAGGGCCTGCGCTTCATCCGCCTCCAACCGGGCCTCGTTCCGCTGATCGCGGTTTCATTCTGCTGCACGTTCCTGGGGATTCCGATCGTCGTCTTCCTGCCGGTCTTCGCGAAGGACGTCTTTGGCGGGGCGGAGGGAACATATACGCTGCTGCTGACCGTGGAGGCAGCCGGGGCGATTACGGGAGCGCTGTTGGTGGCCGCCCGCGGCAAGCGCGCCCACATCGGGCGCGACGCTCTGATGAGCCTCATTGGCCTGGGTGTGTTTATGGCGGCCTTCGCCCTCACGCCCCGCATCGAACTCGCGCTCGTCTTTCTCTTCTTCGCCGGATTGACGCTGATCGCCTGTTTCTCACTGCTGAGTTCGCTGGTCCAGTTAATCGCAACCGACGAGATGCGCGGCCGCGTCATGAGCATTTACAACATCGCTTTCCGCGGCGGCATGCCGATCGGAAGCCTTGTGATTGGCCAGTTCGTGGCGCAGTATTCCGCGCCGCCGGTGGTGGCGGTCAATGGTGCGATGCTGCTCGCGCTGGGCCTCTACCTGCTGCTGGTCCGGCGGGAGGTCGCCGAACTCTAAAATGGTAGGGATGCACTTATTCCTGTTGTTACTGGCGCCCGTACTGGCTGTCGCGCAGGCCGGTCTGCCGGCGGATTGGAAAAAGGCCCGGGATGCACAGGACCGCGAAGCGCTCGACCGGATCGCCGCCGCGGCTACCGAACAGGCCAAGGCCGGCGGCGCTCCCGCCCTCTATCGCGCCGCCCTCGCCCAGAGTCTGCGCAGCGAAGTGGCCATGGAGCAGCGCGACAAGGGCGCCGCGGGCGAAGCCGCACAGACGGGCATCAAACTCGCCGAGCGCGCCGTCGAACTCCAGCCCAACTCCGGCGAATACCATCGCTTGCTGGGCACCTTGTGCGGACAGGTGATTCCCGCCAACGTCATGCTGGGTCTCCGCTACGGGCGCTGCGCGCTCGATGAAGTCAGCAAGGCGATGGAACTGGAGCCGAAGTCCGCTCTTGTCTGGATGAGCCGCGGCGTGGGGAACTACTACCTGCCCGCTTCGTTCGGCGGCGGCGCGGAGAAGGCGCTGGAGGACTTCCGCAAAGCCGCGGAACTCGATCCCCGCAACGCCGAGGTGCAACTATGGCTCGGCATCACCCTGCGCAAGCTCAACCGCAACGCCGAAGCGCGGGCCGCGCTGGAGTCCTCACTCAAACTCAACCCGGCGCGCAAGTGGGCCCGTGAGCAGTTGGAGAAGACCCCCGCGCAGTGAGATTCCGCTTCTACAAGCACCGCATCCCACCGCTCAACCGGGAAAACCAGGCGCTAGCCCTGCTCGTACTCATGCTCGTGGGGTTCTTCTGGTTTCCCGGCTTCACTTGGCTCCAGAGTGACACCCAGATTTACGTACCGATCTTCGAGCACCTCGAGGACCCCACCCTCTTGCGGCATGACCTGTGCGCCACTCGGCCTCACGTCTCCTGGACGATCTACGACGAAGTGACCCGTCTGCTTGACCGCTGGACCGGCATGGGCTGGGCGCCCGTGCTGCACGCGCAGCAGATGCTCTTCCGCCTGCTGGGCCTTGCCGGAGTCTTCCTGATCGCCCTTTCGGCCGGGTTGCCCCCCGCCGGACGGCTTTTCGTGGCGGCGGCATTCGGGCTGGGCGCGGTGGTCAATGGCCCCTCGGTGCTGACCTTCGAATATGAACCCGTGCCGCGCGGATTCGCCGTCATGCTGATCTTCGCGGCACTGGGTGGCATGGCGCGGGGCTGGTGGCACGCCGGTGCGGCGCTGCTGGTACTGGCCACGCTCTATCATCCCACCACCACCGCGCCGGTCTGGGGTTGCGCGGCCATCTGGTTTCTCTTCAAGGCCACGCCCGCGCAGCGGTGGGCCCTGCTGGCGGCCACGGTGCTCGGCGCGGGACTGCTGGCCATCATGGCCGGACTGCAAACCGGCGTCATGGAGACGGCGCCGCTTTGGGGGACGATTGACCCTGAACTCGAATCGCTCCAGCGCCTGCGCGGCGCCTACAACTGGATCGGCCTCTGGCCGCCGGAATGGCTGTGGCAGTATCCGCTCCTGTTCGTGCTCGCCGCGTTGGCCTGGTGGCGTGTGCGTGGCGCGCTTCCACGCCAACTGCGTTTTTTCGCCCTTGCCATGCCCATCTACGGGCTCGCGATGATCCCCGTAACGTGGTATCTCCTCGACGTCCGCAAGTGGGTGCTGATGCCGCAGTTTCAACCGGCGCGCGCTGTTCTGTTCATCACCGCTTTCGCCGTCATCCTGGGCGCCATCGCTGCATGGCAGGCCGTGGACCGCCGGCGTTGGCTCGAAGCCGGAGCATGGCTGATGCTTGTCTTCATCCTGCCTTTGAATGGTCTGGTGGTACAGTTGTTCACCCGCCTCCCTGACCCGCTCGCCATTCGCCGCCTCGGGCTACTACTGGTGCTCGCCGCCGTGGTGGCCCTGCTGCTTCACTGGTGCCGCCGCATTCCTGCCGTGGTGTATCTGGCCGTTGGCTTGCCCATCGCACTCATTCCCACGGCGGGCCAAGTGCAGAACTACCCGGACTTGCACAACCAGGCGATTTACGACCTCGCCACCTGGGCCCGCAATTGGACTGAAGCCGACGATATCTTCCTCTTTGCCGATGCCCACCGCGATCTGGCGCCTGGCATCTTCCGTGCTGACGCCCGCCGGGCGCTGTATGTGGACTGGAAATGCGGGGGGCAGGTGAACCTTCTGCCTGAACTCGGCCGCGAGTGGGGCCGCCGTTGGAAGGCAGTGCGCGAGGCGCGCGCGCCGCTGCTGCCGATCGAGCACTACGCGGCTCTGGGCATCCGCTACCTGGTGGTGCGGCCCACCAACGTGCCATCGGGCAGCAAGCCCGTCTATGAGACGACGGACTACGCCGTCATCCGCCTGCCCTGAGTGAGCAGCGCGTCTACTTCGGCCCGCTCCGGCACGGCCGGTTGCGCGCCCCTTCGCGTCACCGAGATTGCCGCGGCCGCATTGGCGAAGGCGAGCGCCCGTTCCATGGCCTGCCCTTCGGCCAGCGCGACGGCCAGAGCCCCATTGAACACGTCCCCCGCCGCGGTAGTGTCCACCGCTTCCACCGTGAAGCCCGGCGAGAAGATCTCATGGGCCTCACTCGAGAAGAAACTGCCCTGCGCCCCTAACTTCAGCACCACCGCGCGCGGGCCCAGCTTGCGCAATGCCGAAGCGAGTGCGGGGGCTTCCGCGTGAGTCACTTGCCCGGGTTGTTGCCCAAGAAGCTGGCAGGCCTCGGATTCGTTTGGTGTCAGCAGGTCCACCTCGGCCAGTAGCTGCGGCGGCAGCGACTGCGCGGGCGCGGGATCCAGAATCGTGAGCGCGCCTCGCCGGCGGGCCGTGAACAGTGCGCGTTCCACGGCAGGCAGCGGCGTCTCCAGTTGGAACAAGGCGCAGCGGGCGTCCTCGAAGATCGCTGAAGCCGCGTCGATGTCGTCCGCCGTCAAAGCGTGATTTGCGCCCGGCGCCACCACGATCGAGTTCCGCCCTGTCCCTTCCTCCACCCAGATCAGCGCGACGCCCGTAGGCGAGCTCCGCGTGGACCGCACAAGCGACACGTCTACATCCGCCTCCGCAAGACTCGCCTTGAGTTCATCGGCAAAGGGATCGTAACCGACGCGGCCGAGCATCCGGACGCAAGGCGCACCCGAGAGACGTCCCGCCGCGCAGGCCTGGTTGGCGCCTTTGCCTCCCGGTATGCGTTCAAAACCGGTGCCCAGCGTGGTCTCGCCCGGGGCGGGGAGCCGCGGCACGCGGACCACGAAATCCATGTTGAGAGAGCCAGTGACGACGATCGAGCCTGATGTTACGCCCACATCCGATCATGGTAGCGCGGACGCGCCAGTCTTAGCGGCCCAGGTCGATGCCGAGCGCCTTCAACTCATCGGCGTAATAGCGCTTGTGGAGCAGGTCGAATTCCTCGGTGCCTTCCTGCACTTCGCGCTTCAGACTACGCACCTTCGCGCGCGCGGCCTTGTCGGCCTTGTCCTCGTTCGTGAGGGTATCGGTGAACAGCCGCACGATCTCCAGCCGCACGTCATTGATGTCACGCCGGAGCCGGCATTCGCGCGCCTTGCGCAACGCCACCACGATTTTGTGCGAAATTTCGTTGATTTTGTCGCGGCTCAGCTTCATCGGATCGCCGGTGTCGCGTCCCGAAGCCCGCACGATTTTGCGCTGCTGGACCATCTGGTTCTTGATCTTGCGGAACATCTCGGAGTAGCTGATCGAGTTGTTCGTCATGTACACGCTGTACTCCTCGAGGATGCCGCGCACCTCCTCGTTGAGCCGGTCCTCGACCGTGAGCTCCTCCAGAATGATCGAATCGATCAACTCGATCACCGCATCCGGGCTGCTGATTTCAATGTGGCTGGCAGGGAGTTTGGCGACGAGTTGCCGCGCAAGATATGAGACGAATTCCTTAGGGATTAACATCCGCGACTGTTCCGAACCGGGGGCATAGGGCCATCTCTCAGTGTAGGAGGGCCAGGAACAGAGTGTCAAACCCTGCCAGATGTGCTTCCTGGCGCCATCCCGCCTGTCCCTGGAAAAGGTCCGCTGGCCGCCAATACCGGCCCGTCGGCGGGCTTTTCATGGTGTGCTTCGAAACGCGAAGCGATCATCAATTCAGGTCTCCCCATGAAGCATAGCCAACTACTGTCCGCAGCCCTGCTCTGTCTGCTCCAGACTTCGGCGACATTAGGCGCCTCGGAGTCGGAGGCGGCGGGTTCGGGTACAATCCGCGGCACGGTCACCTTGGCCACGCGCGGCACGCCCATGCCCCAGACCACGGTCACCCTCCTCCCGCTGGGCCGTGTGACTGAGACTGGGGCCTCCGGCGAATACACTTTCGACAATCTCCCCGCCGGCGCCTATGCTGTGCTGGCGCACATGCACGCCCTGACTGACGAGCGCAAGACTGCCACGTTAGGCGAAGGCGACGTCGTCACCGTGGACTTTGAACTCCGGCTCCAGCCCGTCCGCGAGGCGGTCACCGTTACCGCCTCCGGACGTACCGAAAGCGTCTTCGAGGCCTTCCAAACTGTCACCTCACGCGAAAGCTACGAACTGACTGCCCGTGCCGCCGCACCCTCGCTTGGCGAAGCGCTCGAACATGAAAGCGGCATCGCCAAGCGCAGCACGGCGCCCGGCAACTCACGCCCCGTCATCCGTGGTTTCGACGGTGATCGTGTCCTCATCCTCCAGGACGGCATCCGGACCGGCACGCTTTCCGCCCAATCGGCGGACCACGGAGAACCCGTGGACCCCGGCGCCATCGAGCGCATCGAAGTCGTCCGCGGTCCCGCGACCCTGCTCTACGGGTCGAACGCGATCGGTGGCGTCGTCAATATCGTCACCGGCCACCACATCCTCCACCAGCATCCCCATGAAGGCATGCGCGGCTCCTTCACCGCTCTCGGCGGAACCAACAATGGCCAGGGCGGCGGCGTCATGAACTTCGAATACGGCAAGAACCACTGGCTGCTCCACGGCAGCGGCGGCGTCCTCGCCGCGGGCAGCTACCGCACCCGCCTCGGCAAGGTCGAGAATTCCGCCAGCGAGATGAGCCACTTCACCCTCGGCCTGGGGCGCTATGGCGAGCGCTTCGCCTGGAATTTCAGCTACGGGAAGCAGGTAGGCCAGTACGGCATTCCCTACGACCCAAATGCCGAAGAGGACCACGACGACGACCACGACGATGACCATGCCCACCTCGCCCGCCGCTCACTCCAGGGCGCGCGCCTTACCGGCGAGGAGCATGGCGATGATGACCACGATCACGACCACGGCCCTGTTCGGCTCGACTGGCACCGCCACAACTACCGCTTCCACTCCACCATCAACCAGCTCGGCGGCATCCTCGACCGCTTCCGCTTCGCCGTCAACTTCTCAGACTGGAACCATCGCGAGATCGAACTTAACGAAGGCAAGGTGGGCACGGAGTTCTTCAACCGCCAGTTCGTGTACCGCGGTGAGTTCCATCAGAAGCGGCGCGGCCCGTTGACCGGGCAGTTTGGACTCTGGGGCATGCACCGCGACTTCAAGGCCATTGGCGCCGAGGCGCTCGCCCCGCCTGCCAAACAGAATGCGCTCGCTGCCTTCACCCTCCAGGAGGTGGACCTTGAACGCATCCGCCTTCAGTTCGGCGCCCGTCTCGAGAACAACCGTCTCACTGCTGTGGGCCTGCCGGACCGCAACTTCACCGGCGCCTCCGCCTCCGCGGGCATCTACATCCCCACCTGGCGCCACGGCGCGGCCGTGGTCAACTACATGCATTCCTTCCGCGCGCCCGGCCTGGAAGAGCTTTACAACAACGGCCCCCACCCCGGGAATGCCATCTTCGAAATCGGCGATCCCAACCTCCGGGGCGAACGCGGCAACGGCGTCGAGTTCTCACTCCGCCACCTTGCCCGCCGCCTCAAGGTGGAGACAAACTTCTTCCGCTACCAGTTCTCCAACTTCATCTACTTCAATCCGACCGGCGAAATGGAAGACGGCCTGCCCGTGGCCGAATACAAGCAGGGCGATTCACGCTTCCTCGGGGCCGACGCCCGCCTCGAAACCGGCCTCACCGACAACGTCTGGCTCACCTTCGGCTTCGATGCCGTCGACGCCCACCTCACCGCCTCCCGTACCCCGCTGCCGCGCATACCGCCCGTCCGTGGCCGTGCTGGCTTCGACTTCCGCTTCAAGGGCGTCAGTGTGAGGCCCGAGGCAGTCATCGCCAACAAGCAGTGGCAGCTCGCCCCGAACGAAACGCTCACCGCCGGCTACGCCGTCTTCAACCTCACCGCGAGCTACACCTACACGCAAACGGACCGGCTCCACACCTTCTCGGTGAACAGCTTCAACCTCGGCGACCGGCTCTACCGCAACCACCTGAACTTCCTGAAGGCCTTCGCCCCGGAAATCGGCCGCGGCATCCGCTTCGGCTACACCGTCACCTGGTTCTAATCCGTCGCGCCTGCGCCCTGCCGGACGGCGAACAGGTGCGTCGTACTCCGCAGGTAGATCTCGCCGTTGGAAAAGGCAGGAGAGGAGATGAACGTCTGGTTCGCCAGCGTGTTCGTCGCCAGCACCTCGAACGTCTCTCCCGTCTTTACCACCACCACGTCGCCCTCTTCGGTGGAGAGGTACACCTTCCCGTTCGCCGCCACCGGCGACGCCTTGAAGTTATAGGGCTTCGGAAGCCGCACCCGCTCATAGTGGGCCTTGCCCGTTGCGGCATCGAAGCACGAGAACAGCCCCGAGTCCATGATCACGTAGAGTTTGCCATCGTGCAGCACCGGCGACGCCGTATAAGCGGGGCCGCGCGTCGTGGACCATACCACCCACTCCGTCCCCGTCAAATCGCCCTTGCCGCCCAGCTTGATCGCCATCAGGTTCGGGTTCCGAAAGCCGCTCATCACCAGCACCACGTCGTTGTGGATGACCGGCGCGGGAATCGTATTGTGCCCGAGCCCGGCGCACTCCCAGATCACTTCGCCGTTCGCCACGTTGTACGCCCGCACCTTGTTCGGCGCCGCCAGAATCGCCTGCCGCACGCCGCCGTGCGTCACTACCAGCGGCGGCGACCAGTTGCTGATCTCGTCGCGGTCCACCTTCCAGCGCGGCTTGCCCGTCGCCGCGTCCAGCGCCACCAGAAACGACTGCCCCTCATGGTCGAAATTCAGCAGCAGCGTGTCGCCGTCCAGCACCGCCGCTGTCCCCTCGCCGAACGCGTTCCGCATCTGCATCTTCACGCCCGCGTCGTACTCCCAGATCAGCTTGCCGTCCAGGTCAAAACAATAGGCCCCGTTCGACCCGAAAAACGCATAGAGCCTCTTCCCATCCGTCACCGGCGAATTCGAGGCAAAGCTCCCGTAACGCCGGTGGAAGCCCTCATGCGGCTGCACCGTCTTCGCCGTCGTCTCCCAAATCGTTTTGCCCGACTTGCGGTCCACCGCCATCACCATCAGCTTGTGCGCCGGTTGCGGACCTCGCGCGCCCTGCCCGAAGCCGCCCGCGCCGTCGCCCGTCTGCGCCGGACCGCCCTCCACGGGCACCGCCGTCGTCAGAAAAATACGGTCCCCCCAGATGACCGGCGACGAATTTCCCAAACCCGGAATCGCCTTCTTCCACGCCACGTTCTTCGTGTCGCTCCATTCCAGCGGAGCGTCGCCTCGCGCCACGCCCGTGTTGAAAGGACCCCGCCAGCGGGGCCATTCGCCCGGCACTTCGCTCGCCAATACCAGCGCCGGCCACACGGACAGTAAGAGAATTGCGCCCAGAGTCTTCATGCAACCAGCATAAACAACTACGCCCCGGAACCGGTAATCCCGGCGCCGGGGCGTCAAACGAAAACTTGTCCGAGGGTCAGATCTTCTGTTCTTTGTAATCGACGTGCTTGCGGATGGTCGGATCGTACTTCTTGATCAGCATCTTCTCGGTCTTGGTCTTCGGGTTCTTCGACGTCGTGTAGAAGTGGCCCGTGCCAGCCGTGGAAACGAGACGGATGAGAATGCGCGGCATCGTAATCTCCTAGAACTTCACGCCCTGCTTCTTCAGGTCGCCCAACACGGCGTCCACGCCGCGCTTATCCATGATCTTCAAACCCTTGGCGCTCAACCGCAGGCGGACAAACCGGCCCAACGCGGGGGACCAGATCCGCTTCTCATGCAGATTCGGCTCGAACACGCGCTTCGCCTTGTTGTTGGCGTGCGACACCCTATTCCCGCTCACGGGGCGCTTTCCGGTCACTGGACAAAATTTAGACATGATGACAAACTCCAAGGAAATTGCACTGGCGGGAATGCAGGGAATCCCTTTCATGAAGTATAACCGATGAAGGCGCACCAGCGCCACATCAGCTAACCACATGCAGCAACTCTTAATATACCTGATTATCAGCGCTTTGTCGCTTGCCGCCGCCTCGCCCGACCCCGTCACCGGAGTCGCCAGCCGTCCCCTCGCCGCGCCCGCCCAGCGCGCCTCGAACCTCTATTACCACTTCTCCAACTTCACCGCGGACGACCGCTACGTCATCCTCGCCGTCGATGGCCAGGTTTGCGCCTTCGAGGTCGCCTCCGGCACACTCCGTAAACTCACTGAAGGTCCCGGCGTCGCCGCCGCTGCTGCCTCGCCCCACCCCCGCGACAAGGACCTCATCTACTACTGGCGCGGCAACGCCCTCACCGAACTCAACCTCGCCACCGGCCGCGAGCGCCGCGCCGGCGAAGCCCCTAAGGCCCATTGGGGTGGCTACGGCCAGCCCACGTTCTCGCCCGACCTCCGCCGCGTCACGCTCTCCTTCCAGAAGGACGACCATAACTGGGAAATCGGCCTCATGGACCTCGCCACCGGCGCCTACCGCACCGTCATCCGCCAGGGCTTCCGCATCGGCCACGTCCAGCACCACCCGCTCGAGGACAAGATCTTCTACGTCTGGGAGACCGGCGGTTATGCCCCCCAGCGCACCTGGCTCGTCAATGCCGACGGCTCCGCCAACCGCCCCTTCTATGCCCGCCCCGACCCCAAAATGTGGTTTACGCCGCTGAAGGAATGGGTCACCCACGAAGCCTGGATTCCCGAAACCGGCGGCATGACGCTCATCATGGACAAGGTGGGCATCCTCATCGCCGACAGTGAGGGCGCCTCGCGTCTGCTGCCCGGCGATTACTGGCACGTCGCCGCCCGCGCCGACGGCAAAGTCCTCATCGTGGACGACATGCCCGGCAACCTCTGGCTCATGGAAGCCGCCACCGGCAACCGCAAGCTCCTCATCACCAATCTGCGCGGCGAAAAGCGCCTCCACGCCCACGCCTCCTTCAGCCGCAGCGGCCGCTACGTCATCTTCAACGACGGCCGCGCGGGCGAAGGCGTCTCCCTCATCGACCTGCACAGCATTCCGGGGGAAGGATGGTGGAAATAACCCGCCCGCCCGAGGAAGCCGTCGTCCGCGACATCGTCGCCGCCCACCTCGGTCTGCGGCCCGCACAAGTCACGCCCGACACCGAGATCACCGTCCGCGTCCGCCTGCCTGCCGGCGATGAAGACCCCCTGCTCCGCTCCCTCCACATTCACTTCGGCACCGACTTTACCGGACTCACCCACCGCCGCATCCACTGGTCCACCGTGCTCACCCTCGCCCCGGTCGCCGCCGCCGTTGAGCGTGTCATCAGCCGAGCCATCTCGAAGCAATTTCCTCCCAACCAGCCCCCGTCGGGCGAGCACATTGCCGCCGCGATCACCCTCATCCTCACTTGGGGCCTGCTCGCACTCGCGGCCATCATTTACATGCAGACGCGTCCGCCCGGCGAGCAACCCGTTAAAGTCGCTGAGATCGAAGCCGCCATCCGCCGCGGACGCTGGTAGCATGCAACCGATGACCGATGGCATCGACGACCAGATCCGCACGCTCGTCGCCGGTCGCCTTGGGATCCCGCTGGAAACCGTTACTTCCGGCACAATGGTCGAAATCGAAATCCCGCCACCCGGAGTCCGCATCCAAGACCCGCTTCTTGAGTCGCTAGTCAGACAGTTCGGGACACAGATTGACCACCCGGCTAATTTCGTGGAGCAAATTAAGTTTCTCGCGACCGATTGGCTGATGGCCCCGCTGACTGGATGTCTCCTCATGTTGTGCTGGGACATGATTGCCGGTCATTTCCTGACAGGTGGTTGGGGAGTGGCGGGTTTACTGATTCTTGGCGGTGTTGCTTGGTTGCGCTGGGTCATGCGTGAACCCGCGTGGGGTGACTTTAGCCCTCGCAAACGCCGCTTCAGCGTACGCCGCCTCGTTTCCATAGTTCGTCGAGGCGCTGCGTAGCAACCCTACACACCCAGCAGCACCTGCACCGCTGCCACTTGTCCGATCCAAGCACCACTGATACTGCCGCACTCGGGCTGATACCATACCTTCAGACGCCATTATGCGCTATCAAGCCAAGGTTGATTGGTGGATCGGCTCTCTTGGCCTGTTCGCGCTCTTGTTCCCACTGGGCCACGCAATCTATTCCCGCTCACCAACCAGTGCCGGCGTTTTCTTCTTCACCGCCATCATCTTCTTCGGCCTCTGTTATCCCCAATCCTACGAGACCACGGAGACCAGCCTCGCCATTCGCGCGGGCCTGCGCCGGCTGCGGATCCCTTACTCCCGAATTACCGCGATCCGGCCTTCGTCCGATGGCCGGGCGGCCATGCCCCTCTCCCTCGACCGGATCCTGGTGGAGCATGAAGCAGGCCAGATTCTAATCGCTCCGAGGGATCAGACTGAGTTCTTCACGGACATGGCAGCCCGCTGCCCCCAGCTTCGCAGAAGGGGGCAGGAGTTGACCATCGCCTTCACCTGAAGTCTCCTGCCGGCGCATCTCGCTTTACAGATCCAGCAACACCTGCACCGGCGCCGACTTCTCAATCCTCGCCTTCGCCGCCCCGAATGCCTGGCTCGACCGCTGGAACTCCTCAATCGAACCGCCCACTTCATACCGCAGCGTCGCATCAATCGAACACGGCTCCCGCAGTTCCTTCAAATACCCCGCATTGTTCGCCGCGAAGTTCTCCAGCGCATCCACGAACGCCAGATACTGCCGGATCACCCGCTGCGATTCCCGCAGCAAACTCCACGTCGCCTCGAGCCGCGTCTCCGCGTACGACCACGGCGCATTCGCCACCACCACGTCCGTCTTCGGCGGCTTCAGCGACTGGAAATAATCCTTCGCTCGCGTCCGGAATTCCGCCGCCGTGATGTTCTTCGACACCCCCTGCGGCGTCACCAGTTCGCGCAGTTTCGCATTGAGTGCGTCCACCGCCGCCAGGTTCCGCGTCCGTTGCTCCTCCAGCGCCTTCAACTGCGCGCGGAACAGGTTCCGGTTCGCCCCCTGCCGCATGTGGAATTCCTTCAGGCACAGCAGCGTCGTGTAGCTCCCGCGGTAATCGTCCGTCTTCCCCTGGAACTGTTGCAGCAGGTTCACGCCCAGGTCGAGCTTCAGCATGTTCACCGCGCCCTGGCTCACCACCCCCGCGATCTCCATCCGCTTCCGCCGCCGCGCCTCGTTCTCCAGAAAATCCATCGCTTTGTTCAGCCGGTCGGCCGCGATCGGCGTCTCCTGTGAGGCCAGCGCGTTCAGCGCCTTGAACATTCCATCCGAGATCTCCAGCACCGAGCCGGAGCTTTCGGTGAACTGCCACGACAGGTCGTAATACGCCGCCGCCTTGTCGATCCGCTCGCTGATCTTCGTCCAGTTGAACTCGACCTGACGGATCTCCTTGCTCTCCTGCACCTTCTTGTAATCCTCCAGCGAAGTCTTCTCCGACTTCAGCCGTTGGATCTCTGACGTCACGTCATTCAGCGCCTTCTGCTGCTGCTCAAGCTGTTCGCGGTACCGGCGCTCCAGCTTTTCGAGGTCCGACAGGCTCACCGGCGCCGGCGCCGTCTGGTCCTGCGCGGGTACGGGCGTCGGCGGCCACGCCGCCGGATCCTGCGCGCAGGCCATTCCACAACTCAAAACGAATGCAATCAAAGTTTTCATGGGATTTGTGCGGTGAATCGTTCCGTCTGCCAGAGTAAAACTTCCGCCCGGAGAAAGCCTTCCACCTCGGCCCAAACCAGCGGGTCATTATCCATTTTCCAATGCGAAATGCCAAACCGCCGCGCCGCGCGCGGATAGTTTGAAAGGTCGATATTGCGGAACAGGTACGTATGCCGGAAATTCCCCAGGATCGACGTTCGCTTCGGATCGGCGGCCCGAATCTCGGCCTGCCCCCGGATCGGCCCCGGGTCCCGCTGATACAGGTTCACCGCTCGCCGCACGTTCGCCGGAATTCTTTCGTCTCGCCGCCCCACGCTGTCCACCTGCACCGTCATCCGCATCGGCACGCCCCACCTCTCCAACTCCCGCGCCAGATAGACACACGCCGCCCCGCCAAAGCTCTGCCCGTAACAGATGATCTGCGCCCGCCCCGCCTCCTCGCGCCCCAGCCGCCCATCTCCGTTCGTATCCAGCGCCTCGCGGATGAACTTCCGCACCGTTGTTCGGCTATGGTTGTCCGCCGTCTCGATATAGACATTCGCCGGCAGGCTCTCGCGCAGCCTCAGCGCCAATTGCCGAACCGACCGTTGCGGATGGTCCCAATCCTCCCACCCGCCCAGGAAGCCCACAATCAGCAGGCTGTCCGGCGGCAGCGGCGCCGGTGTCTGGATGTCGGCCCTCTGAAGACGCTTCCCCGCGCCCGCCGCCGGCAGGACTGCCATCAACATCAAGCACACACCAACCACGCGGCTCATGGACCTGAACACTTGGACCCCGCCCGTCACCTTCGGGTTTCTGGAAAACTCAACGCCCTCGCCGCGACAGCAGAAACTCCTGCGCATTCACCGCCGCCTCTTTTGCGCTCCGTCCGGCCCGCACATACTCGCCCGATGGCTGCAGGAGACGCGCCTTCGTGTTGTCCTTCAGATACGTCGCCAGCACCACGTCGCGCAGATGTTTCACCATCGCCGGCCGCCGCAGCGGGAACAGCGTCTCCACCCGCCGGTTGATGTTGCGCGGCATCAGGTCCGCCGAACCCAGATAGATCTCGTCCTCGCCGTTGTTGCGGAAATAGTACACCCGCGTGTGCTCCAGAAAACGCCCCACGATGCTCACCACGCGGATCCGGTCGCTCAAGCCCGGCACGCCCGGCCTCAGGCAGCAGATCCCCCTGACCAGCAAATCCACGTCCACACCCGCCTGCGATGCCTGATACAGCATCCGGATAATCCGCCCGTCCACCAGCGCGTTCGTCTTCAGAATCAGCCGTGCCGGCTGACCCGCGCGCGCATGGTCGATCTCGCGTTGGATCAGCGCCTCCAGGCTCCGCCGCAGATTCACCGGCGCCACCAGCAGCTTCCGGTAATCGTTCTTCGCCGAATAGCCCGTCAGGTAGTTGAACAGGTCGGTCGCGTCCGCGCCCACTTCCTCATCGCAGGTGAATAGGCCCAGGTCCGTATAAACCTGCGCGGTCAGCGCATTGTAGTTGCCCGTCCCCAGGTGCAGATAGCGGCGCATCACTTCCCCCTCCTGCCTCACCACCAGCGCCACCTTCGAATGTACCTTCAAGCCCACCAGGCCATACACCACATGCACGCCCTCGGCTTCCAGCGCGCGCGCCCACTCGATGTTGCTCTCCTCGTCGAACCGCGCCTTCAATTCCACCACCACCGCCACCTGCTTGCCCCGGCGGCTGGCGTCCAGCAGCGCCTGTACCACTGGCGACTTTGGTCCCACCCGGTACAGCGTCATCTTGATCGCCCGCACCTGCGGATCCTGCGCGGCCGACCGCAGAAAATCCACCACTGGCTGGAAGGAATCAAACGGGTGGTGCAGCAGCACATCCCCGCGTCGGATCACCGTGAAGATATCGTCCTCACCCTGAAATGGCTGCGGCAGCCGCGGTGTGAACGCCGGATCTTTCAACTCCGCACGATCCAGCCCAGCCAGATCGCGCAACCGGTTCAGTGCTAGCGGACCATCGACATGGAACACTTCCGTGTCGTCTATCTCCAGATTCGTCTTCAGAATGTCCAGCACGGACTCGGGCATCCCCGTGCGCACCAGCAACCGCACCACCGCGCCAAAGCGCCGCTGCCGCACTCCCTCTTCCACCTCTTCCAGCAAATCGGCCGACTCCAGTTCCTGGATTTCCATCTCCGCGTCGCGAGTCACATGGAACGGATGCGCCTCCAGAATGCGCATCCCCGGAAACAGCGCATCCAGGTGTGCCGTGATCACTTCCTCAATCCATACCAGCGTCAATGGCCCTGCCCGCCCCCGCAGGTTTTTCCGCAACGGGATCAATTGCGGCATCCCGTCCGGCACCTTCAGGCGCGCAAACCGCTCCGTCCCGTCCGGTTCCCGAATCAGCACCGACAGATTCAGGCTCAAATTCGAAATGTGTGGGAACGGCCGCCCCGGATCAAACGCCAGCGGCGTCAACACCGGATAGATGTTGTCCTCGAAATACTGCCGCGCCGCCGCCCGCTCCTCCACCGCCAGGTCCGCGTACGCCGCCACCCGGATCTCATGCTTTTCCAGTTCCGCGAGGACCTCGCGCAGACACGCGTGCGCGTCCAGCCAAAGTTGCTCGAACTCCACCCGGATCGCCTCCAACTGCTGCGCGGGCGTCAACCCGTCGGGCCCCGTCTCCTGCACCCCCGACTCGAGTTGACTGTACAACCCCGCCACCCGCACCATGAAAAACTCGCTCAGGTTCGACCCGAGAATCGATAGGAACTTCACCCGCTCCAGCAGCGGGTTCCTCTCATCCTGCGCCTCCTCCAGCACCCTCCGCTGAAACAGCAGCATGCTGAGCTCCCGGTTGAAGTAGAGAGACGGGTCGTGGAGGTTTAGCGCTGGAGCGGATGTCCGGCGCGGACGGCGGCGCGGCGCGGTCAGCATGCCTGTTACCTCACTGTAGCAGGCCCGCGCTTTGTCATGTTATTGAAACAATTGAGGTAAAACCTCGTGCAAATACTTCCGCCACACCGGCCACGTGTGCGCGCCCTCTGTCGCCCGCCACACATGCTTGATCCCCTTCTTCTCCATCGTCTCGTGCAGCCGCACTGCATTCTCCCAAAGGAAATCGTCCTTGCCGCACCCGATCCAGAACAGCCGCAGCCGCGCATTCGTCGTCGCGGGCGCGTCCAGCACCGCCGCATGTTCCTTCTCGAAGGCGTCATCGCGAATCCCCATGCTGAACACCCCCAGCGCCGAGAACTTGTCCAGGTTCTTCAGCCCCGCCGCCAGCGTCTGCCCGCCGCCCATCGACAGCCCTGCCAACGCCCGCCGCTCCCGCCGCGCTTCGATCCGGTATTTCTTCTCGGCGAACGGGATCACCGATTCGATCAGATCCCGCGTGAATAACTCCGTGTTCCGCGCGCGCACCGCCGGGTCATTCGCGTCCGCCGGATGCCCGTCCGTCATCACGATGATCAGCGGCTTCAACTTCCCCTCGGCGATCAGGTTGTCCGCGATCAGGTTCGCCCTTCCATACGAGGACCACTCCCGGTCCGTGTCGCCCGACCCGTGCAGCAGGTACAGCACCGGATACCGGCCCCGGCCCGCATCATACCCCGGTGGGGTATACACGTGCAGCCGCCGCAGCCCATTCGTCGCCGCCGACGGGTACAGCTCCACATGCACCGTCCCGTGCGGCACACTCCTCAGCGCATGAAACGCCGCCGCCTCGCCCGGAATGTCCACGGCGCTGTCGTTCGACCGCGCGCCCGTCTTCAGCAGGTGGTTCCGCGGGTCGATCGTCTTCACGCCGTCCACCATGAAGTGATACCAGTACAGGTCCGGAGCCACCGCCGCCGTGGTCACGCTCCACAGACCCTCGCCGTCTTTCGTCAACGTCAGACTCTGGTTGCCCGCCATCCATTCGCCGCGCAGCGTCACGCTCTCCGCCTTCGGCGCTTGCAGCCGGAATGTCACCCTCCCATCGCTATGTACCTCCGGCGAACGCCACGTCGGCTGCGCGGCGGGCTGTGCCGCCAGCAGGGCAGGGAAGAGCACCAATGCCAGATACTTCATGGCGCTATTCTACGCCCGTTTCTCACCCCAACTCAGGACCCGCGATCGCAACCATCCGCCCATCCAGTTCTGGCGCCGCTCCGCCCCGCCGCATCCGCAGCAGTGTCCGCTGCCGCCGGAACCCCATCGCCTCCACCAGCGCCGCCTTCCCCGTCGGCACATCCATCACCACCGTCCTCCCTGTCGCCCGCAAGCCCGCCGCGATCAGCCGCCGCGCCTCCTCCTCATCGGCGCACACCAGCGGACCCAGTTGCGTGAACCGCCGCCCTTCACGTCCCAACAAAAACCCCGTCTCGCTCCGCCACGCCAGCGCCGGCGCCCCCTCGCGCAGCCATTCGAGCAGCCACCGCCGGTCCACCCCAAACACCTCCGCATCCAGCGCCGCCACTTCCTCCACTCCCGCCAGCGGCCACACTCCCCCAACCTCCGGCGCCTCCCCCGCCGCCCGCTCCCACCGCTCCACCCCGTACTCATCCACAAACCCGAGTTTCCGGTACACCGGCTCGCCCAGCGGCGTCGCATCCAGCCTTGCGCACGCGCACTCTCGCAGCGTCTCCAGCGTCCACTCAAACAGCTTCGTTCCAATCCCTCCGCCCCGCAGCTCCGGGTCCACCAGCACCATGCTGATCCACGCGAACGGTCCATAATCGAGCGTCGCCGCCGTCCCCACCACCTCGCCCCCGCGCACCGCCACGCAACTCCCCTCCGCGTTCCTCTCCAGAAACACCCGCCAGTCCCGCGCCGTTTGATTCCAACCCGCCGCCTCCACCAGCCGCAACCCCGCCGGCACATCGGCCTCCGTCATCACTCGGATCTTCAAATCCATCCCTGACTCACTCCGGTCTGCGGTCATACACCCGCACGTAATCCACTTCCATCCGCTGCGGAAACGCCGCCGCATCCACACCCTTCTGCCCGCCCCACGAGCCCCCCACCGCCACGTTCAGCAACAGATAAAACGGCCGGTCAAACGGCCACTCCGCCCGCGTCTTTCGCTCGTTCTCGAACCGGAAATACCGCCGCCCGTCCACATAGAAATCAATCGCCTCCTCCCGCCAGTCCACCGCATACACATGGAACGCCTCACAAACATCCTTCAACTGGACCGTCCCCGCCTTCTGCGTCCCCTTCACATGGTTGTAGGCCGCTGTATGCACCGTCCCATGCACCCGCCCCGCGTCATGCCCCACGTGCTCCATGATGTCGATCTCCCCCACCGCCGGCCAGTTCCCCCGGTCGAACTCCGCACCCAACATCCAGATCGCCGGCCACGTCCCCCGCCCGCACGGCAGCTTCGCCCGCACCTCAATCCATCCGTACTTCCACTCGCCCTTCCCCTTCGTCACCAACCGCGCCGACGTGTACTCCCGCCCCTCCCGTGCCTCCCGCCGCGCCTCGATCACCAGCCTTCCATCCTCCACGCGCGCATTCTCCCGCCGCCCCGACGTGTAGAATTGCAACTCCTGATTCCCCCAACCATGCCCGCCCGTCTCCAGCGTCCACTTCGCCGCATCCGGCAGACCCGGTTTGTCAAACTCATCGGCCCACACCAGCCGCGCCCCCGTCTGCGCGCCCGCCACGCCGCACATCAGCAGGAAACCAATCGCCAGCCTCATCGTCCACACTCCTGCCAGCATCCTATCGCACCCCGTCAAACCAAAACCCGATAGACTGTACCGCAAAGAGAAAGCCATGAACCGCCGCACCTTCCTCTCCGCTTCGGCCCTCGCCCCCCTGCCCCTCGCCGCCCGTGCCGCGCAAGCCCGCCGCCCCCCCAACATCGTCTTCATCTTCTCCGACGACCACACCTGGCAGGCCGTCTCCGCTTACGGCCGCAATCTCAACCACACCCCCAACATCGACCGCATCGCCCGCGAAGGTGTCCGCTTCGACAACTGCCTCATTACCAATTCGATCTGCGCCCCCTCCCGCGCCGTCGTCCTCACCGGCAAATACAGCCACAAAAACGGCATCCTCGACAACCGCCAGACCTTCGACGGCGCCCAGCCTACCCTCCCCAAATACCTCAAGCAGCGCGGCTATGAAACCGCCCTCTTCGGCAAGTGGCACCTCAAGTCCAATCCCACCGGCTTCGACGCCTGGGAGGTCCTCCCCGGCCAGGGCTCCTACTACAACCCCGACTTCATCACCCCCTCCGGCAACCGCCGCCGCGAAGGCTATGTCACCGACATCACCGCCGGCCTCAGTCTCGACTGGCTCAACAACGGCCGCGACAAGTCCAAACCCTTCCTGCTCATGTGCCAGCAGAAAGCGCCCCACCGCAATTGGATGCCCGGCCCGGACAAGCTCTACATGTTCGACGGCGTCACCTTCCCCGAACCGCCCAACCTCTTCGACAACTACGAAAACCGCGCCACCTCCGCGCGCAAACAGGCCATGGAGATCGACCGCCACATGTCCCTCCTCGCCGACCTCAAAATCACCCCCGACGGCGACCTCAAGGAATCCCCCGACTACAAACGCTTCCTGGGCGAATACGGCCGCATGAACCCCGCCCAGCGCCGTATGTGGGACGCTGCCTACGCACCCCGCAACGCCGCCTTCCACCGCGCCAAACTCGAAGGCCGCGACCTCGTCCGCTACAAATACCAGCGCTACCTGCAGGACTACCTCCGCTGCGTCGCCAGCGTGGACGATAGCGTCGGCCGCCTCCTCGGCTGGCTCGACGCCAACGGCGAAGCCGAAAACACCCTCGTCATCTACGCCTCCGACCAGGGCTTCTTCCTCGGTGAACACGGTTGGTATGACAAGCGCTGGATCTATGAGGAATCCCTCCGCACGCCCTGCGTCGCCCGCTTCCCCGGCCTTGCCCGCCCCGGCCAGGTCGCCGATGCCATGGTCTCCAATGTCGATTTCGCCCCCACCATGCTCGAAGCCGCCGGCCTGCCCGTCCCCGCCGATATGCAGGGCCGCAGCATGATGCCCATCCTCCGCGGCGAAACGCCCCCCAACTGGCGCCAGTCCTTCTACTACCACTACTACGAGACCGGCGTCCACGACGTCGAACCCCACGACGGCGTCCGCACCGACCGCTTCACCCTCGCCTGCTACCACCAGCTCGGCGAATGGGAACTCTTCGACCGCATGAAGGATCCCCACCAGATGCGCAGCGTCTACCACGACCCCGCCTACGCCCAGGTCCGCGCCCAACTCGAAGCCGAACTCACCCGCCTGCGCCGCGAACTTGAAGTCCCCGAGGACCACTACCGCCGCGGCGCCGGCGCGTAAACCCTAGAAGTTCCCCTCGTCCGCCGACGGCCCGTACAGCGCCGGTACCGGCACGTCCAGCAGCCGGAAATACACCGTCAACTGCCCCCGGTGGTGGATCTGATGGTTCATCACCATCGTCCGCAACACCGCCACCCGCGGCAGACTGAACATCTCCTTGCCGCCCTTCTTCAGCGTCCATTGCGCCAGAAACGACTCGTCGCTCGCCCCCGTCAACGACGCCCGCGCCTTTTCCATGTTGGCGTCAAACCGCTTCAAAATATCCAGGTACGTCTTCGGAATGAACTGCTCCCAATCCGAACCACCCGGCGGCGCAATGTCCATCTCCGTCTTCGCCATGATCTGCTCCACCCAGCTCGGCACATCCGCCAAATGCCCCGCCAGCTCCGCCATGCTCATTGATCTCTTGTGCGGCCGCCAGTGCAGCGTCTCGTCCTCAATCCGCTCCAGCGTCCTCCGCGTATTCGCCATCTCCTGCTCAAACTCCGCCAGCAGCATCTCGCTAATCGCCATCTGAAAACCTCCGGACGCCATTGTATCCCCAAACCCCACACCCCGCGGTACGCCGCCGCGTTGCCACTCTCGAACGCGGGCATGCCTCACTTGATACTGGGATTGATCAATCTACGCCCGGGCTGTACAATGCTGCCAGAGAAATGAGAATGCGATCACTCCCCGCGTTCCGCAGCGCACAATCTGCGCTTTTCCTTGCCAGCTTGATGTCATGGTCTGCGGTTCCCGTCGATGGTCAACAGGGAGCCCTTGCCCACTTCTTTGCCCCGGAGTATCCTCCTCTTGCGCGTCACGTTCTGATCTCAGGTCAGGTGACGCTCGAACTTCACGTGGCCCCTGACGGGAAACTAACTGAGATCAAGGAACGCGCGTCTTCTCATCCGCTACTGCTGCAGGCGGCAAAAGCGGCGGTGGAGGAGTGGGAATTTCAAAGCTGGTCCAGACCGCAGATGGTAACCGTCACAATGTTCTTCGCTTTCTCGGGAAAATCCAGTAGAGAGAATCCGAAAACAGTCGTCAGAGCGGATTTTGCGTACCCGGCAGGACCTATCCGCGTCTATATCACCACCGACGGCGCACCGCAGACAAACCCCTGACGAACCGGTGAGCACGGGCGCAGAGATTTCATGATCTAAGATCCTGGTTTCAGGGGTTCAGGGACGTACGCTTAATCCCCAAACCCCCGCCCCCGCGCCTCGCTCAACAAACCCATCACCCGCACCGCCAGTGCCGATTCCTCCGGCGGACACATCTCGGGCCTCGCCCCGCGCGCGCAACACTCCACGAAATACGCCAGCTCAGCCTGGTACGGATCTCCCGCCGCCACCGGTAACTCCTCCTTCCGCCCGTCCTTCCAGTACACCGTCGGCGGCCGCCCCGCCGAACTGAACTCCACCACCCCCTCATCGCCCACCACCGTGTACTCCATCGAAAACGGATACTCGCCCCGGTGAAACCACCCGCCCGTGATCGTCACGCTCTCCACGTCCGGGTAGTGCAACTGCCCCGTCAATTGATCCACTCCCCCGCGCAGGTCTTCATGCCCCCATGCCGACACCCCCTCCGGCCGCCCGAACAGGTGCAGCGCCATGTCCACGTCGTGAATCAGCAGGTCGAACACCCCACCGCCGTTTTTCGTCTTGTCGAACTCCCACTCGGCCCACTCCGGCACCGCTGTCCGCCGCCGGAACAGTGCCGACCGCACCCGCCCCAACCGTCCCGACCGCACCAGCCCGCTCAACTCCTCATACGCCGGCATGAACCTCAGCACCTGCGCCACCATCAGCACCCGCCCCGCGCGCTCCGCCTCCTCGCACATCCGCGCCGCATCCTCATGCCGCAGCGCCATCGGCTTCTCCACCAGCACGTGGCGCCCGCGCCGCAACCCCTCGATCGTCCACTCCGCATGCAGATGCGTCGGCACGCACAGATCCAGCGCATCCACCTCCTCATCCGCCGCCAGTTCCGCGAAATCGCGGTACCGCCGCATCCCCGAGAAATCCATCCGCAACCCCGGAATCCCCAGATTCCCGCCGCTTTTTGACAAATCCCCCGCCAGTCGCTCCTCGTCGCGGTCCATCACCGCCACCACCCGCGCCGACGGAATCCGCGCCAGCGCCTGCAAGTGCGCGCATCCCATGAACCCCAAACCCGCCACGCCGATCCTTACCGGTTCCTGTCCCACGCCGTCACCTCCTTGCTATTCCAGATACCCTACCGCAGCCCGCCTGTTATACGCTGGCCCTCAACAGGAGATCTCACCCCATGCCCACCACCAAGCCCGTCATCAACCCCGCCGAATGGCCCGCCGCCGTCATCGGCATGGGACTGATGGGCCACAGCATCGCCGCCTGTCTGCTCGCCGCCGGCCACCCCGTCATCGGCGTCACCCGCAGCGCCGCGCAACATCGCGGCACTCCCGCGCGCATCCGCCGCCTGCTCCGCGAAATGGCCGCCGAAGGCATGCTGCGCCAGGATCCCGCGCGCCTCATCCAGCGCTTCCGCCTCACCGAGGACTATGGTCAACTCGCCCACTGCCGCCTCGCCGTTGAATCCATCGTCGAAGACATCGAGACCAAGAAGACCATCTACCGCGCCCTCGAAGACGTCCTCCCCGCCACCGCCATCATCGCCAGCAACACCTCCTCCATCCCGCTCACCCTTCTCCAGGAGGACGCCCGCCGTCCCGCGCGCTTCGTCGGCGTCCATTGGGACGAACCCGCTCACATCACCTGCTTCATGGAAATCATCATGGGCCGCCACACCACCCGGCGCTTCGCCCGCCTCACCCTCCAGCTCGCCGAAGCCTGGGGCAAGGAGCCCTCGCTCCTGCGCCGCGACATCCGCGGCTTCATCACCAACCGCATCTCCTACGCCATGTTCCGCGAAGCCTGCCACCTTGTGGACTCGGGCATCTGCACCCCCGAGGATGTGGACCGCTCCCTCCGCAACGACGTCGGCTGGTGGATGCCCTTCGCCGGTCCCTTCCGCTACATGGACCTCATGGGCGTCGAAGCCTACTACCGCGTGATGAAGGACCTTCTGCCGGATCTCTCCACCAGCCCCGCCATCCCCAGGACCATCGCCAAGGTCGTCGAATCCGGCGGACGCGGCATCTCCAACGGCCGCGGCTTCTACCGCTACACCAAAGCCGAAGCCGAAAAATGGGAACGCGAATTTCTCAAATTCAATTACGAAATCCGCAAACTCACCGCCAAATACTCGAAAAAGCTCAAGCCGCGATAGCCGTCCGCCCGCCCGCCACCACTCTGCGGATGCCCCGCGGCGGCCGCTCCGGATGCTCGTAATCCGCGTCGCTGCCAATCGCCGCCGCGTCGAACACCACCAGGTCCGCCCGCCGCCCCGCCGCCACCACGCCCCGGTCCTTCATTCCAAACCGCTCCGCCACCGCCCCCGTCATCCGCCGCACTCCCTCCTCCAGTGTCATCAGCCTGTGTTCGCGCACGTAATGCCCCAGGAAATGTGGAAACGTCCCGAATAGCCGCGGATGCGGCCGTCCCTGCACATAGAAGCCGTCACTGATGATCGTCGCCAGCCCATGTCCCAGTGTCGCCCGCAGGTTCGCCTCGCTCTGGTTGAAGCACAGCATATTCACCTCGCCCTGCTCCTCCACCAGCAGATCCAGAACCACGTCCACCGCCCGGCAGCCGCGCTCCGCCGCCAGGTCCGCCAGGTGCCGCCCCACCGCCGCCGCATTCGCCTCCGTCCGCACCGCCGCAATGTGCACGTCCTCCCAACTCCATTCGAGCGCCGCTTCGGTCGCTTCCGCGATCCGCGCCCGCTCATCCGCGCGTCCCAGCCGCTCCAGCAGCGCCCCCACGCCGCCGTCCAGCGCCCACTGCGGCAGAATCTGCGTCAACACCGTGCTGCCCGCCGTGTACGGATAGCAGTCAAACGCCACGTCGATCCCCTCGGCCACCGCCCGCTCAATCTGCGTGATCACCTGCTCCTGTAAATGCCAGTTCCGTCGCCCCGCGATCTGCAGGTGCGAGATCTGGAGCCGGCACCCGGTCCGCCGCGCCAGTTCCAGTTGCTCCTCGATCGCCGCCACAATCCCGCCAAAGTAGCTGCGGATGTGCGACGCATACACCTTACCCCGCCGCGCCGTCACTCCGCACAGCCGCTCCAGTTCCTCAAACGGCGCCGACGACCCCGGCGCGTACATCAGACCCGTCGAAAACCCCGCCGCCCCCTCGGCCAGGCATTCACCCAGCCGCCGCTCCATCCCGCGCAAGTCGTCTTCGGACACCCGTCCCTGCGCCAGCCCCACCTGCGCGATCCGCAGCGTCCCATGGCCCACCAGCGATTCGACGCCCGCCCCGCGCGCCGCCGCCTCAGCCAGATACTCGCCCGCGCTTTGCCAGCCCCAGTCACGTCCCTTTCCGTGGAAGATCCCGTTGGCGAACTCATGCAGCCCCTCGCGGTCCGCCCCCGCCGGAAAGGCCGAAAACCCGCAATTGCCCACCACCTCCGCCGTCACCCCCTGCGCCAGTTTCTCCTTGCGGCCTTCGAGCACCTGCAAGTCCGAATGGCTGTGCGCGTCGATGAAGCCCGGCGCCACCGTCAGCCCCCGGCAATCCACCACCTCCGCCCCCTCGCCGGCAATCCTCTCGCCCACCGCCGCCACGCGCCCGTCCGCCACCAGCACATCCGCAACGAAACCCGCCGCGCCCGTCCCATCCACCACCGTCCCGCCCCGCAGCAGCAGCCGTTCAGACACCGCGCACCGCCCTCGCCGCCGCCTCCAGCGTGGCCTCGATGTCGGCCTCGGTATGCGCCGCCGAAATGTACCACCGCCCGTCCGGCAACACCAGCACGCCCTCGTCCAGGAGCGCCAGCGCGAAGTCGCTATAGAGCGCTGTATTTGACTCGAGCGTCTCACGGTAATTCCGCGCCGGCTCCTTCCGGAATGCGATCTGGAAGACCGCCGCCTCCCCCTGCGTCACCACCTCATGCCCCGCCTCGCGCAACAGGCCCACCAGCCCTTCCCTCAGCCGTCCGCCCAGCCGCTCCAGCCGTGGATAGACGTCGTTTGCCGGCTTGGCCAGATACGTCAGCGCCGCCTTCGCCGCCGCCAGCGAAATCGGGTTCCCGTTCAACGACCCCGCATGCACCACTCGTCCATCGGCAATCCAATCCATGAACTCGCGCCGCCCGCCCAGCGCGCTCAATGCGGTTCCCGCGCCCACCGCCTTTGCGTACGTTGCCAGATCCGGCGTCACCCCGTAGCGCTCCTGCGCGCCTGCCAGCGCGATCCGGAATCCCGTGATCACTTCATCGAAAATCAGCAGCGCCCCCTCGGCCCGCGTCACCTCGCGCAACATCTCCAGGAAACCCGGCGCCGGCTCCACGCACCCGTTGTTGGCCACCATCGGCTCGCAGATCACTGCCGAAATCTCGCCCGGATGCTCGGCAAACACGCGCCGCACGCTCGCCTCGTCATTCCATTCCGCCACCACCGCGATCGGGTCCGGCCGCTGCCCCATCGCTGTGCCCACCGGCCGCCCCGCCGCCGCCTCCAGTTCCGCGCGTGAACACTTGTAGCTCACCAGCACCGAATCATCCCAGCCGTGGTAGTGGCCTTCGAACTTCAGGTACTTCACCCGCCCCGTCACCGCCCGCGCCAGCCTCAGCGCCACTTGCACGATCTCCGTCCCGCTGTTGGCGAAACACACCTGGTCCGCGCACGGCACGATCGAAGTGAATAGCTCCGCCACCTCGTATTCCAGATCGTGCTGCGCACCAAACGTCAGGTCTTTGTCCAACTGCGCCCGGATCGCCCGCGTTGCCACCTCCGGCCGGTGGCCCAGCATCAGCGGACCCCACGCCAGCCCGTAATCGAAATACCCGTTCCCATCCGCATCCCAAACCCGCGCGCCCTCGCCATGCGTGAAGAACAGCGGATACGGCCGCGCCGCCCGCCGTACCGCGCTCGCCACCCCGCCCGGCAACACCCGCCGCGACCGCTCCAACCGCTCCCACGACCGCCCCGTCCTCCCCCGCACCCGCGCCTCCCGAGCCTCGGGACAAAAACCGGGCCCACCCATCAGATCAACTCCTGCAACAGCTCCGGCCGCGGGTTCGCGATCACCACCTTGTTCACCAGCAGCCCCTTCCGCCCGATCATCTGCGCTCCCGCATCCACTGCCGCCCGCACTGCCGACACCGTCCCCGTCACCACCGCGAACGCCTTCCCGCCCAGCGCCATCGCCAGCCGCACCTCCAGCAGCGCCACGTTCGCCGCCTTCACCATCGCGTCCGCCCCCTCGATCAGGCTTGCCACCGAGAAACTCTCCAGCACGCCGAGCGCCTCCATCGACTCGCCCTTCGTCGTGCCCGCGATGGCCGGAAACAGGCTCTCGTCCACGTTCGGAATCACGAAGGAATCGATCACCGAAAACTCGTTCTCGGCCTTGCCCGCCTCCACCGCCGATTCCACCGCCGCCACGTCGCCACGGATCAGCACCATGTACTTGCCGCTGCAAATCGTGCGCGCTAGCACCAGCTCCACGTTCGCCGCCTTCAGCATCGCATCGCAGATCTGAAAACCCGCGGCAATCGAGCTCAATTCCAGAAGTCCAATCGAGTTGTTCATCGCGTAATCTCTATCGCCTCCGCCGAAACCGCCGTCACCGTCCCTTCAATCGACGCATGGACATCCGCGCCCAGCGCCCCGGCGGCCATCCGCGCCACCGTCTGCCCCGCCTTCACCCGCTCGCCCTCGCGCACCACTGGCAGCGCCGCCTGTCCCGCGTGCTGCTTCGTCAGAATCCGCAAGCGCGCCGGCGCGGGCTGCTTCGCCGTGTAGGGCGTCGGCTGCTCATAGCGCTCCACCTTCAGCCGCTCGCGCAACTGCGCCTGCGGCACCCGCCGGTACTCCTTCATCGGGTGCGCCTTCACCGGCTTCTGCTGGACAAACTTGATGCCCGCCGCCCGCAGGCTCGACTTCGCGTCGTCGCACGCCTCCTTCGGGTACAAATCCTCGGGACACGCGTACAGCGTGCAAAGCCCGCACGCGCAGCACAGCTCGCCCCACTGGTTCCAGTTGTCCGCCCCCGTCAGCGTGAACCCCAGCGACCGCATCACCTTGTGCGGCTGCACGTCGTAGCCCAGCAGATACCGCGGGCAGAACTCCGTGCAGTAGCTGCACTGGTCGCAGGCCGACTTGCCGATCCGCGCCATCGCCTCCGGCGGGCGCAGCCGCCGCTCCACCAGCGTGTGTTCGCGCGGCAGTACGATCAGCCCGCACGTCGTCTTCGTCACCGGCTGCGACAGGTCCAGCGTCAGCTTGCCCATCATCAGCCCCGAGACGAAGTAGCCCGCCTCGTCCACCGTCAGCCCGCCGGCGTGCTCGATCAGCTCCGAAAACGGCGTGCCCACGGGCGCCCAGAACGCCCCCGGCCGCCGCACCGCGCCGTTGATCGACACGAACTTCATCGTCACCGGCTTGCCTTCGGCGGCCAGCTTGGCGTTGTAGAACGTCTCCACGTTGTTCACCACGCAGCCCACCTGCAGCGGGATCCCCGCGGCCGGAATCAGCCGCCCCGTCGCCGCATACACCAGCTCATACTCATCGCCCGACGGATAGAAGTCGCCCAGGAACGTGAACTCGATGCCTGCCTTCTCGACATGCGGCGTCAGCGCCGCCACGGCCGACTTATGCTTGTCCTTGATCCCAAACCGCGCCTCGGGCGCTTCCACGGCCTGCCGCATCAGCGTCATGCCCTCGATGATTTCGCCGGCGAAGTGCTTCATCAGCTCCTCGTCCTTGTGCAGCAGCGGTTCACACTCCGCGCCGTTCGCCAGCAGGTATTCCACCTTCGACCGCGCCTTCACCTCGGCCGGAAACCCGGCCCCGCCCGCGCCCACCACGCCGTTCTCGCGCAATGCCTCTGCAAGTGCCATCAGGCCTATCGTGACACGAAACCGAAGGCCGCGATGGCCATCCCCAGGTCCCGCGTGTCCGTCTCCGAAGGCTTGAAGGTTCGCGTCGCCCGCAGCTCCACCTGGACCACGCCCGCGCTCCCGCCCGGCGCCAGCTGCCAGCGCCGCGTGAACCAGCCGTCCTCCTCCCACCACTCCACTCCCTGCGACACTCCGTCAATGATGATCTCCAGGCCGCCCCGCTGCGGCCCCGCGTTCGCCTTCACCTCGAACGCCACCGCCTCCTCGGGCCGCCGGAGCCGCGCCCAGGCCTGTTGCCCCATCCAGCGGAACCCGCCCTCCATCGGAAACCACCCCTCGCCCAGCTGCCACACGCGCAGCCCCTGGGTCATCTCCAGGTAGCCGGCATCCGGTTCGCCTCTGGTCCGGATTGCGGCCACCAGCTTTCGCCTCACCCGGTCCCAACCCACCACCGCGATCTCCGGCTCCTGATACAGCGCGCGGGCCTCCTCGCTCTTCACCGACGCCATCTTCAGGCCCGGGCCCCGGTAATACCAGCGCAGCGCGCCCCGCATCCCCCATTCGTTCATCTCCGCCGGTCCTCCATCGATCAGGAACGTCCGCACCGTCGGGTGCGCCGCCGCGAACTCACCCAATTGCTCCGTATAGGCCCGGTTCTCCGGGCCAATCGTGAGCGCCGCCTTCCGCCCTTCCCGCAGCAACTGGTAGTTCCACGGCAGCCACACCGCGAACAGCGCCGCCAGCGCCCACCAGCGCCACTTCGCGCTCGCGAACGCCAGCGCCAGCGCCAGCGCCGCCAGCGGCAAGTACAGGTACACCGCGAACAGCCGGCCGGGCAGAAACCACAGCGGCCCCAGCAGCAGCGGCACGGCCATCAGGGCGAACTTCACCCGCCGGTCCTTGACGAACCACGCCGCCGGAATCAGCGCCAGCCCCGCCCACGGCAAGAGCAGGATCTTCGACGCATAGAACTCCAGCGTCCTGCCCACCGCTTCGGGCGTGAACCGCAGCGTGTAGTCGTTGTCCGTCCCGGCATTCCTCAGAATGCCCTGCAGCGTGAACGAAGCCGCGATCGCCGCGAACGGGATCACTCGCCGCCATCGCCGCTCCCCCAGCGTGTACTCATAGAGCAGCAGCACCGCCGGCAGGGTCACCGCCAGTTCCTTGCCCTTGTAGGACAGCCAGAACGGGATCAGCGCCAGCCACCAGCGCGGCGTCAGGTACACCAGCAGCGCCACCAGGTAGAACAGCGTCGCCACCACGTCAAAGACGAACATCGGCTTCCAGTAAGCGTCGAAGCACGCCATATGGAAGGCGAACAGCAGCGCCCCGGCGCCCGCCCCGCGCTCGCCGGCTCCGAGCCGCCGCGCCAGCAGCCACACCAGCAGCACGTTCACGATGTGCAGCCCGTGCATCACCGCCACATACCAGCGGTAGTCGAGCCCCACCGTCGTCCCGAGCCAGTGGTAGATCACATGGCCCATCGGCCGGTAGTTGAACTCGGCAAACAGCGGCGAGGCGAGCCCTTTGGCGAATTCCGGCACCGTGTGGTAAATCGTCCACGCCAGGTTGTCCAGATCGTCGTCCATGAACCAGCCTTCATAGGCTCCGCGGTTCGCGATGAGGAACAGGACGACCAGCGCCACCAGCAGCGCCGCACGGCGGACATAGAGCATGCCCCTCCAGTGTAAGCAACCGGGAACCTCAATGGAATCTGCCGGATAGGCCATGTCTGGGTTCGATTTGAAAACCAGTCCGCCCCAGCCGCCGGGGCCTGGGGCGGGGCGGCACGGCCGGGAACCGGCGTTTTCAAATCGAACCCAGAGTGGGTCTAAATTACGGATTACAAGAGGTTTATTGATCAATTTCCGTGTTGTCCCTGAACCGGGACGAGCTTCGATCCTCCTGCCCTATTGGAACCCGCGATGGGCCCCTGAACGAACCGCCAGTTCCCGCAACTTCTTGATCCGGGGCGGGAAATATTGCTGAGAATCGTGTGACGAGGCTGGCGGGGCGGAGGGAGAGCGGTTCCCAGGTCAGGCGAGGATCTGTTTGGCGGCGGCGACGCCGGAGAGGCAGGCGCCTTCCATGAAGCCTTGCCATTCGTAGAAGGAGTTGGTGTGTTCGCCGGCGAAGAAAAGGTTGCCGGCGGGTTCGCCTTCGAGGCCGGCGATGGTGGTGAACTGGCCCGGCAGGTAGCAGGTGTAGCTGCCCTGACTCAGAGGGTTCGAGGGCCAGTGTTCGAGGTGGACGAGGAAGTTGCCGCGGGCATCGCGGGTGGCGGCGGCATGGGCGCCGGGGTACACGCGGTCGAGGTCGGCGAGAAAGCGCGAGGCCTCCAACTGGACGCGCGAGGGGTTGAGGCGGGCGCCGCGTTCGGCGCCGGAGTAGTCGGTGAGAATGGCGCGCGCGGGGGTGGCATTGATGGGGTTGGTTTCCCAGGTGGCCTGGTGGTTGGGGAGGTCGGAGTAGGAGCTGCCATTCGAGCCGTGCAACGCTAGCCACGGACGCGAGTTGAAGCCCACCATCATCTTCGCGTTCGTGCCGTAGCCGAGGTTGCGGATGGCCGCGAGTTTGGACTGCGAAAGGCCGAGGGAGGCGTCGAGTTGAACGCCGCGCAGCGTGCTGAAGGGGATGGCGAGCACCACGGCATCGTGCGTGGCGGTGACGGTGCGGGCGCCTTCCCGAAGGGTGAGTTCGATGCGGCCGGCGGCGGTCTTGCGGACCGCTCGCAGCGTGACGCCGGGGCGGATCTGCCCCGCGAGCCGGGCGGCGAGGCCGCTGGCGATGGCGTCGTTGCCTTCGACGACGTGGTAGCGTTCGTCGCTGAAGACACCGAAGGGGCGGAACTTCGAGCGGCGGTCGGCGTGAATGAAGAACAGGAAGTTCAGGGCGCTTTGGCGCGCAAGGGCGAGTCCGTATTCGGCGATGTAGGCCTGTTCGATGACGGCCCTGATGAGGGGCGCGGCGCCGCGGGTAGCGAGATATTCCTCAAGGCTGAGGCGGTCGATTTGCTCGTCGTAAGCAGTGAAGCTGGCGGCGGTGACTTCCTTGGAGAGGCGGCGCAGGTCTTCGCGCATCGCGGGAACGAAGGCGCGGTACTCGTCCACCACGGCGGACTCGGGATAGACCTGGCCGTTGAAGAAGTAGCGCACGTCGCCGGGGTTCTTGATGATGTTCTCGAGCGTGAGGCCGAATTCGCGGGCGTAGCCGATCATCGTCTTGTGGAGGTTGTCGATGAGTTCGCCGCCGCGTTCGGCCACCTGCCCGGGGAAGAATCCGCGGAGGGAGAAGCAGCGGCCGCCGGCGCGCGGGGCGGCATCGTACAGGGCGGCGTTCAGGCCCTTCCGCTTGAGTTGATCGGCGCAGACGAGGCCGGCAAGGCCGGCGCCGACGATGGCGACGTCGAGGTTGGGCGCTTTGCCTGCGAGGGCGGGCAGGGCTGAGGCGGCGGTGAGGAACGCGCGTCTGGAAATGGATGGGGGCGCGGGAACGCGGCTCGCCATGTGGGCGAGGCGGCGCAGACGTTCCATGGGTTCCGTGCGTGTCATGGGCTCCTCCAGGCAGGGACTTGACCGGCCCCGCGTTGCGATCCGGCCCTTGAGTATAGGACAGAAGCCCGGCGGCAGGGAAGAGATTTTTTGCGGGAGGCGCCTACGCGGCGGGTTCAGGCGGCGGCGGGGTGGCCGGCGAGGAGGAGGTAGAGGGGTTCCTCTTTCCCGGGGAGGCCGAGCAACTCAGCGACAATGTCGGGCTCGAAGCGGCCGAGGCCGATGGCGCCGAGGCCGAGGGTGGTGGCCTGGAGCAGCCAGTTCTGGCCGGCGTGGCCGGCTTCGACGTGGGTGAGATAGCGGCCGCGGTCGCCGAGTTCACGGGTGATCCGGAGGTAGTCCGAGGCGAGAATCGCCGTGATGGGCGCCTGTTCGACACACTCCTGGCCAAAGGCGGCGGCGGCGAGTTTCCCCCGGCGGTCGCCATGCCAGAGGGCGTGGATCATGTTCAGGTCTGCATCGTAGCGGTAGAGCCCGGCGGGGACGCCGGCGACGTTGGCGGCGTGGACATAGGTCCGCAGGGGGTAGATGGCGCCGGCGGAAGGCGCGGCGCGGAGACCGCCGAGCCCGGTAACGCCCTGCAGGGCCCAGAGGAGTTGTCCCAAGTGGGCGAGGGTGAGGGGCTCGGAGGTGTAGTCCCGCACCGACCGGCGGCGGTTCAGCGTGGCTTCGAGTGTGCCGGCGCCTTGCGTGTCGTGCGGCGGCAGAGCGATGCGGCCGCCTTCAACCGGATGCATGGCGGCGCGGCGCGTCGCGGGGGGAACAGGTATGGTTCGGGCGATGCGTTTGGCGGGCATGATTGGGTAGAGGATCGGCGCCAGGCCGGGTGAGTTCCAGACTACCATACCTCTTAGTCGAAAATGAAGCCGAATTTCCGGGCGACTGTGCCAACAGGTTGGTAGGATGGAAGATTCGCGATGCCTGCCGCCACGCCGATCCGTTTCGACCGCCAGGAGTGGTCGGGGGCATTTGGGGATCTGGGCACGGACCTTCCGCTGATTGTGGGCATCATTCTGGCCTCGGGCATGGACAGCGCGAGCGCGCTCACGCTGTTCGGGGTGATGCAGATTCTGACGGCCCTGCGCTACCGGCTGCCGATGCCGGTGCAGCCGCTGAAGGCAATGGCGGCGCTGATTATCGCGCAGAAGATCCCGGCGGCGACGATTTACGGTGCGGGTCTGGCGATCGGGCTGTTGATGCTGGCGCTCACGGCGGCGGGGTTGCTGGATTTCATCGCGCGGGTGGTGCCAAAGATCGTGATCCGGGGGATTCAACTCGGCTTGGGTCTGCAATTGGCGCGCATTGCGCTGGCCGATTACGTTCCGGCGGAGAAAGGGCCAGGCTTCGTGCTGGCGGCGGCGGCGTTTGTGCTGACCCTGGCGCTGACCGGGCGGAAGAAGGCCCCGGCGGGGGTGCTGGTGGTTGGATTGGGGCTGGCTTATGCGTTGGCGACGCGTCTTTCGCTGGCGGATTTGCACGGGGCGGCGGGCTTCCATCTGCCTGTGCTGCACACGCCCACGACGGCGGACATCTGGGCCGGATTTCTGTTGCTGGCTCTGCCGCAGGTGCCTTTGTCAATCGCAAACTCGGTGCTGGCGACAAAGCAGGTGGCCGCCGATCTGTTTCCGAACCGTCCGCTGACGATTCGGGGCATCGGGTTCACGTACTCGCTGATGAACCTGCTGAATCCCTGGTTTGGCGGTATCCCGACGTGCCACGGCTCGGGAGGCATGGCCGGGCACTATGCGTTCGGGGGGCGCACAGGCGGCTCGGTGGTGCTGTATGGATTGCTCTATCTGACGCTCGGCCTGTTCTTCGCCGGCGGCTTTCAGACGGTGATCCAGATCTTCCCGTTGCCGGTGCTCGGCGTGCTCCTGTTGTTTGAGGCGGTGACGCTGATTGTCCTGGTGCGGGACGTGGCCGGGGACCGGGGCGAGTTTCTAACGGTGGTGTTGATCGGGCTGGCGGCATCGCTGCTGCCGTATGGGTTCCTGCTTGCGATGGTCGCCGGCACGCTGCTGGACTTTGCGCGCCGGAAGGGCTGGTTCCGATTTGCGGGCCGGTAGGGGCTGACTCAAATGAGTCTTTTAATCAACGAGTTGCCGGTTTTAAGTTGAAGTGTTGAATGAATCGAAAGGCGGCTCTGCTGCCGTTGGCGGCAGCTACAGCGACATGCGCTCGCGGAAGTCCTGCGCCCGGCGGCGGGACATGGACACCTGGTGGCCGGAGGCGAGCGTGAGGTCATAGCCGCCGTCGATGGCAGGGTGGATCTGCGCGATGCGGCGGAGGTTGACGATGTGTTTGCGCGAGGCGCGGAAGAAGGTCTCGGGGTCGAGGCGTTCCTCGAGATAGGAGAGCGAGCGGGCGATCAGGGGGCGGTGGGCGCCGAAGTGGAGCCGGGTGTAGTTGCCCTCGGATTCGAACAGGCTGACCTCGGCGAGCTTGACGAACCAGCAGCGTTCGCCGTCGCGCACGAAGATCTGGCGCTCGGCGGGCAGGGCCGCGGGCGGGGCGGTCTGGGGCGCTTGGTTCAGGCGGGCCAGGGCCGAAGCGAGGCGCTCGGGCGAAACCGGTTTGACGAGGTAGTCCACGGCGGAGACCTCGAAGGCGCGGAGGGCAAACTCATCATAGGCCGTGACGAAGATCACTCGCGGTGAATGGTCGAGAGATTCGAGGAGTTCGAAGCCCGAACGGCCGGGCATCTGGATGTCGAGAAACAGCAGATCGGGCTGGAGCGATTCGATCAGGATTTCGGCCTCCTCGGCGCTGGCAGCCTCGCCAACGACCTCGATGGCGGGATGGGCGGCGAGCAGGCGGCGCAATTCGACGCGGGCGAGGCGTTCGTCGTCGATCAGCAGGGCCTTCATTGGACGATCTCCACGGTGGCAGTAACGGAGGATGCGGGGGATTCGGCGAGGGTCAGTGATGAGCCAGGAGATAACAATGTCAATCTTTTGCGGGCATTTGTTAAACCAATGCCGGAACCGTTGCCCAGAGCGCCGGGATTGGTCACCACGATGCGCAGGCGGCCATTCCGCAGGTCGGCGTGAATGCCGAGCACGCCGCCCGCCGGGGTGCGGGCGATGCCATGCTTGATGGCGTTTTCGACGAGCGTCTGCAGCAGCATCGGGGGGATCCGTGCGGGCAGGGCTTCGGCGGCGATCTGTTCGTCCACCCGGAGCCGTTCTTCGTAGCGGATCTGTTCGAGGCGCAGATAATGGCGGACGGCCTCGAGTTCGCGATCGAGGGGGACGAGGTGGGCGGCGGGGGTCTGGAGGTTGTGGCGGAGGAGTTCGGAGAGTTCGGTGACGGCGGTCTGGGCGCGCGCCGGATCTTCGGCGATCAGGGCGCGGATGGAGTTCAGGGCATTGAAGAGGAAATGGGGGTTGAGCTGCGCCTTGAGGGTGTCGAGCTGCGCGGTGCGGGCGGCGGCTTCGGCGGCGCGGGTGCGTTGGTAGGCTTTCACTCCTACATAAAGGGCGAGCCATAAAGCAAACAGCCCGCTCCAGTTAACGACACCGAAGATGTAGTAGCGGAACGACGTTTCCGCGAAGGGAATGCCGCCGATCCAGACGATTTCGGCCCAGACCACCAGCGACGTGAGCGCGCCCATGACGGCGGCGGCGCCCAGCAGCCGCGGGACCATGGCTCCGGGGCGGAGCGCCAGCCACCCCGACCGCTTGAGCCAGAGTCGCAGCAAGTGGCTGAAGACCAGTCCGCTGAGCGCCATGGCGGCGACCAAGGCAGTTCCGCCAAACGCCAGATTGCCGCCAAAGGCCGTGGCGGCCGACTGGAACACAAAATAGGCCCCCCAGCCGGCCACCTGGCAGATCCAGTACGCCATCAGCGGGCCGCTCCGAGGAACTGGTCGATGACACTCAGCATGCCTTCCGGATCATCGTACATGATGAAGTGGCGCGCCTTGGTCATGGGCTCCACGCGCACGCCGGCAAGGCCGGAGAACTGGCTGCGATAGGTTTCAATGGCCGCTTCGGGCATGCCTTTGAGGGCGGCGAGGACAAGCGCCCGGGACTTGATCTGGGGCAGGGCGGGGCGCAGGTCGGTGGTCATCAGATCGAACATCGCTTCCGCGACGGTGGCGGGGTCGGAGACGACACCCCATTCGGCGACACGTTTGAGGTCGTCCTCATTCGAGAGCCACATCCCGAGAACGGGGTTGGTGCGTTGGTACTTGACCCAAGCCTCGCCCTGCTGGGCGAGCGTCATCTGCTTCATGGCTTCGGCCTGCGGGCGCGCGGTTTCGGGCGTGGCGGTCGGCAGATAGGCAGCTGCCAGGAAGGGCAGCGAATCGACGATGACGAGCGGACCGGCGAGGTCCGGGTGGCGCGCGGCAAGGGTGAGGGCGAGGAAGCCGCCGAGCGAGTGGCCCATGATGACGGGCTTCGCGAGTTTGCGCTCACGGATGTAGGCCGCGATGGCTTCGCACTGCTGGTTGAGAAAGCCCGTGCGGGTGTCGAGCGGCGGCGCGCCGGCGAAGCCGCCGAGGGTGAGGATGTGGAGTTCGTAGCGGTCCTTGAGGTGGGCGGCGGTGGCGTCCCAGACGGAGCCGTGCGAGGACAGACCGGGGATGAGGATCATCGCCGGCTTTCCCGGCGCGGGTTGAACCTGGACCTGAAACGTAGCCGAGAACATGGCGAGAAAGAGCATCGTGTTCATGAGCCCAGTTTCGCGGCGGAAGCGCGGGCGCGGGCCCATTTTGTGACGAGTGGCGGCGGTCCGGGGATGAGTGGCGGGCGTGCTGGCCGGAAAGTTTACTTACTCGCATTGAATTCAGACTGAAAAGCGGTCATTCTGGTCAGTGCCATGTCGTACACCATCACCCCCTATCTCTGTGTCCGAGGCGCTGGCGAGGCTATCGCGTTTTATGGAAAAGCGTTTGGGGCCAAAGAGTTATACCGGTTAGTTGATCCATCGGGCAAGGTGGGCCACGCGGAACTGACGATCGGCGACCAGTTGTTTTACCTGTCGGATGAGTATCCGGGCTGGGGGGCGGAAAGCCCGCTGGCGCACAAGGCGGCGGCGGTGACTCTGGCGCTGACGGTGCCGGATGTGGATGTGGTGACGAAGATGGCCGAGGCCGCCGGGGCGAAGGTGGAACGGCCGCCGACGGATGAGTTCTATGGATGCCGCTCGGCCACCTTGCGCGATCCGTTCGGGCACCGCTGGATGATCTCGACCGAGATCGAAAAGGTCTCGCCCGAGGAGATGCAGCGGCGGTTCTCTGAGATGTGCAAGTAGCGCCGAACTTATAGCGCCTCGGCGACGATTTCGCGGGCTTCCGTGAGGATCTGCTGGAGGTGGTCCTCGCCGGCGAAGCTTTCGGCGTAGAGCTTGTAGATGTTCTCGGTGCCCGAGGGGCGGGCGGCAAACCAGCCGGCGTGGGTAACCACCTTGAGGCCGCCGATGGAGGCGCCATTGCCGGGCGCGGTGGTGAGCTTGGCTTCGATGGGGTCGCCGGCCATGCGGGTGGCCTGCACGTTTTCGGGCGCGAGCCGGGCGAGTTTGTCCTTCTGTTCGGGCGTGGCGGGGGTGTCGATCCGCGTGTAGTAGCTCTGGCCGAACTCGGCGGTGATCTCTTCGTAATGCTGGCCGGGTTCCTTGCCGGTGACGGCGGTGATTTCGGCCGCGAGCAGGCCGAGGATCAGGCCGTCCTTGTCGGTGCACCACACCTTGCCGTTGCGGCGGAGGAAGCTGGCGCCGGCGCTTTCCTCGCCGCCGAAGCAGAATGACCCGTCGTACAGGCCCGGGGCGAACCACTTGAAGCCCACCGGAGTCTCGCAAAGGTGCCGGCCCAGCGCGCGGACCACGCGGTCGATGAGGCCGCTGGAGACGAGGGTCTTGCCGATCAGCGCTTCCCGGGACCACTCGGGCCGGTGCGTGAGCAGATAGCGGATGGCGACGGCCAGGTAGGCGTTCGGGTTGAGCAGGCCCGCCGAGGGGGTGACGATGCCGTGGCGGTCGGCGTCGGGGTCGTTGCCGAAGGCGAGTTCGAAGCGGTCCTTCAGACCGACCAGCGAAGCCATTGCGTAGGGCGAGGAGCAGTCCATGCGGATCTTGCCGTCATGGTCGAGGGTCATGAACGAGAAGCGGGGGTCCACCTGGTCGTTCACCACGGTGATGTTCAGGCGGTAGCGTTCGGCGAGCGGACCCCAATAGTGGACGGCGGCCCCGCCGAGGGGGTCGATCCCGATTTTCAGGCCATAGCGGGCGATGGCGTCGATGTTGATGACGTTGGGCAGGTCGTCGATATAGGGCCGCAGGAAGTCGGTCTCGTGCGTGGTCGAGGAGCGCAGGGCTGCTTCGTAGGAGATGCGCTTCACGCCGCCGGCGCGCAGCAGTTCGTTGGCGCGGTTCTGGATCCAGGTGGTGACTTCGGTTTCGGCGGGGCCGCCGTGCGGCGGGTTGTACTTGATGCCGCCGTCGGCGGGGGGATTGTGCGAAGGCGTCAGGATGAGCCCGTCGGCGGAGGCGTCGTGATACGCGTTGTAGGCGAGGATGGCGCGCGAGACGACGGGCGTGGGGGTAAAATCGCCGCCCTGCTGGATCAGGGTCTCGACGCCGTTCGCGGCCAGCACTTCGAGGGCGGTCCGCTGGGCCAGCGCCGAGAGCGCGTGGGTGTCCATGCCCACGATGATGGGCCCGTTGAAATCCTGCGCCTTGCGATAGTCACAGACGGCCTGGGTGATGGCGAGGATGTGGGCTTCGGTGAACGTAGCGTCGAGCGACGTGCCGCGGTGGCCGGAGGTGCCGAAACTGACGGCTTGCAGGGGATTTTCGAGATCGGGACGAAGGTCGAAATAGGAGCGTTCGAGAGCGGCGGTATCGATCAGGAAGTCAGCGGGTGCGGGCTTTCCAGCCAGCGGATGAAGACTCATAGGCTCCATCTTACGGGAGTTCGGTTTGGGATTGGCGCGGAAGCCGAATTGGGATAGAATTCAGACTGTAAAGTCTGATTCCAGCGGGAGGTCCGGCCATGGCGGCAACACGGCGTGAATTTGTGATCGGATCGGCGGCGGCGGGCGCGGCGATTCCCGGCGCGGCGGAGGCTCTGCCCACGGTGCGCTTTGGCAAGCACGAAGTAACCAGGATGATCCTCGGCACCAACCCGATGTTCGGCTACTCGCACATGAGCCAGAACCTGGACCTGGCAATGCGCGAGTGGATGACCCACGAGCGGCGCGTCGAAACCGTGCTGCAAGCCGAGCGCGCGGGCATCAACACCTGGCAGTTGCACTATCACAACGACACCATGGCGATGATCGGCACGCTGCGCGAGCGCGGGTCGAAAATCCAGATGTTCCTGCTGAGCGACTTCGAACTGCACAAGGATCTCTCGCTGATTCCCGCCACGGCGAAGCGCGGCTTCATCGGCATGGCGCACCACGGCAACCGCACCGACGAAGCCTTCCGCGAGGGCAAAATGGACCGCGTGAAGGAGTTCGTCATGCGCGTGAAGGACACGGGGCTGATGGCGGGTGTCTCCGCGCACAACCCCGAGGCGCTCGATTACATCGAAAGCGCGGGCTGGCCGACGGACTATTACATGACCTGCTTCTACAACGTGTCGCGCACGGCGGAGGAGACGCGGCGCGTCCTGGGCGGCGAAGCGCCGCTGGGCGAGCCGTTCCTCGAGCGCGACCCCGAACGAATGACGCGTTTCGTGCGGCTGACCACGAAGCCTTGCCTGGGCTTCAAGGTGCTGGCGGCGGGCCACCGCGCGCGGCGGCGCGAGAGCGTCGAGACGAGCTTCCGCTACGCGTATTCGAAGATCAAGCCGGGCGACGCGATCATCGTCGGCATGTTCCCGCGCTACCGCGACGAGGTGGCGGAGAACGTGGAGATCGTCCGACAAGTACTAAGCGCGTAAGGCAGGGCTTCAAGGAAGCACTCAGCATGGGGCAGGAGAGTACCATCTCTTACCCCTCCGGCTCGGACTCCGAGCCTGTTACCGATAGTTTCCTGCGCAACGGCTCCCGCATCTCGAAGAGGGGGTCAAGATCTGCACGCTGGTTCCGGCGGGGAATATCACGAGAGCGATGCTTCGTTTTTCCGCTTCGTCCCGGCGGAACTGCGGACAAACTCGACAGCCCAATTGGGCCTATTTAGCCGACGAATAGGACGTCGGGCCTGTTTGAATAAAGACTAAGTTCGGCATCGAGACAGCGAGAAGTACTCTTCCATGTAACCATCGATTTAGCTAGGAACGATCCTGGAATCACTTGCGAGGCGCGCCTTCGGCCGCACCGTATCTCAGAATAATCTGGACATATAGGTTGCATATGTCGTGTAACGTCGCGTCAATACCATTGACAGGCAGTCAACCACCGAGTATGATCCTTTCGAAGTCAAAGATGAACACATCACTGAACCCGCGAATTCGAAATCATGGCGAGCAAGTTAGAGCCGCTTCCCGGTGGCTGCTCCGCTCTATGTGGCTACTCCTTGTGATGGTTATTCTTGCCGCTGCAGCGTCGGCACCCGAGCCGCCCCCGCTCACCGACGAGGAATTGACGTGGCTTGCGTGCAGATTCCTGTCTGACCAACCAGGGGGCGCGACGTACGCGGACAGACTTGCTTCTTTGAAGCAGAGAGGGTTCAGTGAGTCGCTTGCCATGAGATTCATCAATCTTGCAAATCGCGTAATGGTCGAGTATCGCGAGTTTGAATCCGAGCTCCCGGATAGGTCGCCCAGTTCGGTAGCTGCGCTGGAGAATGCCAGGAAACAAGCTGTGCGGCGGCATAGCAGCGCATTCCTTTCGCGATTGAGGACCGAGGAAGCTCAGTTGGTTGCTCAATACCTTGAGTTCCTTCGATCGAAAACCACCAAGTATCACAGGGGTCCAGGAAAGTAATTCGGGCCGAGAAGCTTATCCGCATGGTCAAGAACTTAGTGTCTGCTGTCATTTTAATAGCGTCTCTTGGAGTTGGCGCGCTGGCGCAATATGCTACCGTATCTAAATGGTACGAAATCTATCCGGAACAGGGTAAGATTACCTTTTATGTTTTGATGGACGGCACAGGAACTTATCCCGAATACAATGAAACCTGTTTCCAGTTATTAACTGACCCGGGAGGCCGCCAATGGTACAGTTCGGGTAATGGGGCTAATTACGCGTTTTGCCAGCAGGACGCATTTTATGAATACTAGCAGGAAGATGGATTGTTCGAGGTCCAAATAACGGCATACGCTGTGCCCTTTCAAGGCACTCCTCCATTTTTGCCCCATTACTACGAGAACGGAACTAAGATCCAAACCACCATCCAAGCATGGCTGAAGTTTGAGCCTCCTGGGTGGATCCCAACTTCCGTTGCAGTGAACGGCTTGGCTAATCTCGGAGCCCGAATCATCACCTCCAGAAGCTGCAGCGGCATCGTCTCATTGGATGCGGCATACGCATTCCCACCCGGACTCCAGTACGTGGCTTCCCCCGTACAGCATCTGGAGGGTGTTGGTGTTTCCGCGCTCGCCATAAACTACTTGAGCTTCGGAACCCTCACCCTGAAGTCGGATAACAGCGTGGCGGGGACGGCGACGGCCAGTATTCAATTGGTTTCGCATCCCTGTAGCCTCCAGAAAGATCCGATGTTCACGAGCGAGCTCACGATCACAAGCGCTCGTTGAATCGCAATCACTTCGACGCGGGGAATTGCTGGGATGCTGAGGGGATGACTTGTTTTGCCGACGGTGTTTGCGTTGGCAGAGTGTCTCGATTGGCGGGCAGTCGGCCACGATCCGTGCTTGGGCTTCAAGGTGCTGGCGGCGGGCCACCGCGCGCGGCGGCGTGAGAGCGTCGAAGCCAGCTTCCGCTACGCGTATTCGAAGATCAAGCCGGGCGACGCGATCATCGTCGGCATGTTCCCGCGCTACCGCGATGAGGTGGCCGAGAACGTCGAACTGGCGCGCACGGTGCTGTCCGCCACCTGAGCCGTCCGGCCAAAAGAGATCCCAATCTCCGCTTGTCACCGGCGAGCGGCGGCGTCATACTGCGAGTGGCCGGTCGTGTGTCCGCCGATGCGGCCAACTAAGAGGAGACTCCGATATGAACACCAGATGGTTATGGGTCGCGGCGGGCGTGTGCGCGCTGCTGCTCACGGGTTGCGCGGAGAAGGCGCCGGTCGTCGAAGCGCCGAAAGGTCCGCCTCCAGCCGAGGACCTGGCGGCGCTGAAGACAGCCGTCGTCGATGACTTCCTGAAGGCGTACAACGCCGGCGACGCCGCCGGAATCGCGGCGGCATTCACGGCCGAAGGCGCGTGGATGCCGCCCAACCGCCCCGCCGTCACCGGCCGCGAGGCGATGGCGGCTTCCCTCAAGGCCGATTTCGACAACATCCCCCAGAGCTTCGCCAGCGTCACCCTGGCTGAGGCAGTGGTGGACCAGTCCATCAGCGGCGACTGGGGCTACATGCAAGGCACCTACGAGTGGGTCGCTACGCCGAAAAAGGGCGCTCCGCTGAAAACCGTGGGAAAGTGGCTCGCCGTCGCCCGCCGGCAACCTGATGGCTCGTGGAAGATGAGCCACTTCTGCTGGAATGACGATGCGCCGATGCCGCCGCCGAAGTGACGACGGCTGGAATAAGGAGAGAACTCATGTACAAAAATCAGTTCGCATTCGGACTCATGATCCTGGCCCTCATGCTCGCGGGTTGCGCAAAAAAGGCGGAAGTGACGGCCACTCCCAAGGACGCCGACATCGCCGCCCTCCGCGCGTTCGTGCTCAACGACTTTGTACGGGCCTACAACACGCGGAACTTCCAGTCGCTCACCGGACTCTTCGCCGAGGACGCCGTCTGGATGACACCCAACGAACCGGCGATCAACGGGAAGCAGGAGATCATCAACAGTTTTCAGCGGACCTTCGAGCAGTACAGCATCGCCGTGATCACGCAGACTGTCGAGGACATCGACGTCAGCGGCGATTGGGGCCACGTCCGCGGGACCTATGAATGGCAGGCCACGCCAATGACCGGCAGCGGGACATTGGACATCAAGGGCAAGTTCCTGTGCGTGTATAAACGCGATGGCGCGGGCTGGAAGATCTCGCGCGGTATCTGGAACAGTGACACGCCGCCGCCGGCGAGCTGAGGCCCTAGGCCTTCTCGGCCAGCAACCGGTTCACGATCGAGCGAACCACCTTCTCCTCGTTCGCCATGAACGCGGCGTCCTCGCCGCCCTTCTGGTCACGGATCATGCCCTTGCGGTCCACGAACACCAGTTGCGGCATCAGCAGCCGGTTCATGAAGGACACCTGCATGAACTTGCGGGCATCGGGATCGGGATAGACGCCGATGGGAAAAGTCGTGGCGTTGTTCTTCGCGAAGTCGGCGAGTTGTGCGCCGGCGCCCTGGTTGATGGCCAGCCCGATCGCCTGAAAGCCCTTGGGGCCGAGTTCGGTCTGCAACCGGCTGAGCAGTTTGGCCGCTTCCATGCAGGATGGGCAGGTGGTGAGCAGAAACTCCACCACCACGACCTTGCCCCGGAAACTGCTGAGCGAGATCTGCTGGCCCCGGTGAGAGACGAAGCGGATCTCCGGCGCCGGTCTGGGCGCGGGCGAGGACTGGGCGAGCAGCGATGCGGGAACCAGGCCCATCAGGCCCCGGCGGGTGATATTCATCAGGCGGATTCCTTCAGCAGTTTGTCGAGAGTTGCACGCAGGTTCTTTTCCTCGTCGAGGAAAAAGTCGTCCGCGCCGTGGTGGTGTTCGCGGATGACGCCCTTGCGGTCGATGACGAACAGTTGCGGGAAATAGACGGGCGGCTTCTCGGGTTTGATCATCTCGTCGTAGGCAAAGACCCGGTCGGAGACACCGATCGGGAACTTCGCGCCGCTGGAAAGCTGGAAGCGGACCAGGTCGCTCCGTGCGCCGTCATTCACCGCGCCACCCATGGCGGCGACGCCTTTGGCGCCGAACTCATCCACCATCTTCTGCATCACATTCGCGCACTTCACGCAGTGCGGACAGGTGGTGAGCAGCAGTTCCACCAGCACGATTTTGCCGCGAAAACCGGACAGCTTCACCAACTGGCCCGAGTTGAGCGTGATGACGAGGTCCGGCGCGGGCCGGGGCAGTTTCGCTGCCGCTCGGACAACACCCGAGCCGGCACCAGCCACAGCAACCGCCAGCGCGGTTCGACGAGTCATTCTGTTCATCCTGTTTCCTTCAATATAGCCCAAGATGCGGCCCCTACTCAGGGGGTTTCAGGCCCTCGATGCCCTGCACGCGCGTTCCCGAGAGGGTGAGCCGGAACCGTCCCCGGCCATTCTCGCCTTCCACCACCAGGGCGCTGGTCCGCGTGAATTCCGACTCGGGCGCTTTGGCCGCGAGTACCCGCCGGTAGTTCTCCAGGAAACTCACGGCCGCCCGCTCGCTGGCCCAGGTGGTGGTCCAGCGCAGCACCGGATGGCCGGACTTCCGGTGCTCGAGCAACTCGAAAGAACCGCCGCGCCAGAGGGGCGCCTGGCGGCGGGCCTCCTCCTCGGAGATGTACTGAGTCAACAGAATCTGGAAATCAAGCTGGCCTACCGAACCTTCAGTCAGCCGCTTGTAGTCGCGCGGGTTCTCCAGGGGCGGCAACGCCGGCCGCGCCGGCCGTTCGCCCGCCAGCCACACCTCGGGATGCATGACCTCGCGCGTGGTGGTGGGCGGGCGGCGCAACACCTCGGCGAAGCCGTTCTGCCCGTAACGCTCCAGCGCCTTCCGCTGAAAGTGCAGCCCCGCCATGTAGGGGAACATCAGGGTTTGCCGCAGGTACAGGGGCGCCCGGTCGAATTGGGGATACATCCCGTTGATCGCCGACGCAGCCGCGGTCGAGAAGGTGTCCAGCATTCCCGGATCCTTCCTGAGCGACTGTCCCATGCGGTTCATCTGGGCCTCCAGCATGATCCACATCGCTTGGCCCTCCACCACGGCGAGGCGGGCGGCCTGCGTCTCGTCGGACTTCGGCGCCTTGTCGATGAAGCGGGTGAGGTCGAAATGCTGGTCGGCCAAGGCGTGGGCCAGTTCGTGCACGATCACCATGTCGCTCATCAGGCCCTGCCCCGCGTCCTGGACAAAAAGCATCCGCTTACGGCGATGGTCATACACGGCGGCCGCCTGCTCGGTCAGAAGGTCCACGGTGGCCTGGCGCAGGTCGAAATCCTCGGGCAGCAGGCCGAACATCTTGAGCGTCAATTCCTCGGCGCGGATCTCCTCGGGCTTCACTTGCAGATTGATCTCTTCCTCCACCCACTGCTTCCAGCCTTCGCGCGAGATGGTTTCATACGGGATCGGGCGCTTGGCGGCGAATCCGGTGATGTTGGTGATCTGGCGGGTGAGCCGGCCGATGTCCTCGGCGCTGGGCGGTTGGGCGGTGAGTCCGGCCGGCGCGAGCGCCAGCACGAGCAGCAGGAGAGTACGCACTATTCCATTCTGCCAGCCGGACCGCCCAACCACGTCCGCCACTCGGCCTGCCGGCGATACACCACGCCCGCCGCGGCCGCGCAGCCCACCGCGCCCAGCAGCACCGCGTGATGAGCGGCCATGTCCGCCTCGTACTGTTGCCTGGCGATTGATTCATC
>ERZ761609.278-NODE-278-length-66095-cov-10.493973_pt1 | contig 66095 bp, 66 predicted proteins | sample MGYA00511163_ERZ761609 | MGnify/ENA primary metagenome ERZ761609 (study PRJEB28899, sample SAMN02445070) | bioreactor sludge metagenome | biome: EBPR sludge | place: Australia: Brisbane, Thorneside Wastewater Treatment Plant | collected 2011-12-16 ... | reverse complement strand
CCTCCTTCGTCGGATGCTCCCTGATGGGGGGGCTTCAGGAAAATCCTCATCGCTGCAAAGCAGCGATTGGGATTTTTTAGTTTATAAAAATGCTCAAGCTTGGGCTTGGCATTTTTATAAACTAAAAAATCCCCTTTTTGCTGCGCAAAAAGAGGATTTTCCTGGCGGAGAGAGAGGGATTCGAACCCCCGGACCTTTGACAGTCAACGGTTTTCAAGACCGCCGCAATCGACCACTCTGCCATCTCTCCGCTGCAAAAATACAAAAAGTTCGTTATGGCAAACTTTTTGGGGCAACATTCCGAAAAAGAGTGGAAATAATTTCATCCAAGTCCTTTGTTTCCCCTGGAGCTGCCGATTCTACAACCTGGATGTCAATGTCCTTGTTTTCGCTTGCAAGGTTCTGCTTTTGCGTATCTTTACATGAATTGTTCTTCTATGAAAAGAGTTGTTTTTCTGCTGTTGGTGCTTGCTGTTGTTTCAGGACATGCTCAGCGGGCTCGTCTTGAGGTGTATCTCGATCACAAACGCTTTGCAACGCCCGACGGGAAAGCCTTGGTTGAGGTTTATCTGCAGATCAATACTTCGAGCTGTAAACTGAAGCGGAATGATGATAAAACCATCAGCGCGAAAGTTGAGGTTACCGAGATTATCAAAAAGGGCGAAACGATTATCGATTTCAGAAAGGCTGTTATTGATAGTCCGAAAATGGTAGATTCATTGTTGTCTGACTTTATGGATCAGCACCGTTTTGCCCTGAATCCTGATAATTACGAAATGGAAATCACTGTCCGGGATCTTTTTATGGATTCGCTTAATACCATTACCACCGTTTTACCACTCAATATTTCTTCAACGCCGCCAAGCATTTTCTTTTCAGATATTCAGCAAATAGAAGGGTATAAGAAAGCGGAAAAACTGGGGCCTTTAACAAAAGGTGGGATGGATCTCGTTCCATTTGTTTCGAATTATTATTCGCCGGAGTTTGAAAAGCTCGCTTACTATTTTGAAATCTACAATTCACTTCGTCTTGGTGAAGGCGAATTGTTTTTGCTAACCCAATTTGTGCGCGAAAAACGCACCGGCGAAACTGTTCCTGGATTGTCCAAATCACAACGACAATCCGTAAAAGAGGTGATTCCGGTATTAACGGTTTTTGATATCTCAAAACTTGCATCGGGCACTTATGAATTGGTTGTAGAGGCCAGAAATAAAAACAATGAAATTATTGCTGTCAACTCCTGGGAATTTCAGCGCAATAATCCTGAAACAGATATTAGTTTGGAATCGCTGCTAAAAACGGATATTAAAGCAACTTTCGTAGATAAGATAACCAATTCAGATACGCTTAACGAATACATTTTTTGTTTGCGTCCAATTGCATTGCCAGCGGAAATATTATTTATCGATTCTGTTGCCAGAATTCAGGATATGAATTTTAAAAAGCAGTTCTTCTATCAGTTCTGGAAAAACAGAGAACCCGTTACTCCGGAATATGCCTGGCTGAGGTATAAATCGACCGTGGCAATGGTGGAAAAACTTTTTGCGACCAGTATTAAACGTGGTTACCAAACCGATCGCGGTGCAATTTATTTAAAATACGGATCTCCGGATTGGGTACTTGACCGTCCGAATGAGCCGAGCTCTTATCCTTACCAGGTTTGGCAATACAAAAAGCTGGGACAGTTCAATAACAAACGATTTATTTTCTATTTGCCCGATCTGGTAACCAACGATTATGTGGTTTTACATTCAGATGTGCCCGGAGAAGTACGTAACCATCGCTGGCAGCAAATGCTGAATGCACGCAACAGTCCGAATATCGACATCGATAATCCATGGGGAGGAAATAACCCTCACTATGGCGGTAATGCCGGAGAATTTTTTCAGAATCCCCGTTGATGCGTCCTTCGGTTATTGTAGCGCTGCTCAACTGGAACGGAAAGAAACATCTTGCCGAATTTCTTCCATCGGTTGTAAGTCATTCCGGAGATGCAAGAATTGTTGTGATCGATAATGCTTCCACCGACGATTCTGTAGCATTTCTGAAATCGAATTTTCCTAACGTAGAAATCATCCTCAACAAATCGAATTCCGGTTATGCGGGTGGATACAGTGAAGGACTCGAAAAGCTGGATGCAGATTATTTTATACTTCTCAATTCGGATGTTGAGGTTACACCCAATTGGATCGATCCGGTGGTGCAACATATGGAAAGCGATAAAAAAGTTGCAGCTGCCCAACCTTTAATTCGTTCTTATTCCTCTCGTACTCATTTCGAATATGCAGGAGCAGCAGGAGGATTTTTGGATAAGGATCATTATCCCTTTTGCAGAGGGAGAATGTTTGAAACAGCAGAAGAGGACAGGAACCAATACAGCAGTGTAAGAGAAATCTTTTGGGCAACAGGAGCATGTTTGTTTGTGCGTGCCTCTGCCTATCGGGAGGTGGGTGGACTCGACCCCGACTTTTTTGCGCATATGGAGGAGATCGATTTTTGCTACCGTTTAAAAAACAGGGGGTATAAAATTCTTGCAGTTCCACCTTCAATTGTTTTTCACCTTGGTGGAGGTACTTTGAATTATGATAGTCCGAATAAAACCTATCTCAACTTCCGCAACAATCTCTTTTTGATCCATAAAAATTATTTTGGATCCTATCTTTTCTTTAAAGTATTCAGAAGATTATCGCTTGATGGATTAGCCGGGTTGAAATTTTTATTCTCAGGAAAATGGAAACATTTCACTGCTGTAATAAAGGCGCATTTTCATTATTACGGAAAGCTAAGTTTGCTGGGGAAAAAAAGAAGCGTGAACCGAAATATGCGTTCAACGTTTAATCCTGCAGGCATGTATAGAGGTTCTGTTATTCTGGACTATTACCTGCGAGGTAGGAAGACGTTTTCGGCACTGGAAGAGAAGAAGTTTTTGTGATCAGTTTCCAAGCGCAAAGATCACCAGGCGTTTGTGCAATCCCGGTTTTTGTTTTTTCCATCCTGCAATTGTCTTACTGCGGATATCTTCGGTTGGCAAAGTAATATCCGTCGCAATACATAACATGCTGCGCTCGTCACAGCTGGAGATAAGATCATTTAGTACCTGATCATTGCGGTATGGAACATCCATGAACAATTGCGTGTTTCCATTTCGGGCAAGTCGTTCCATTTCCTTGATTTTTTTCGACCGCTGATCATTTTCCTTGGGAAGATATCCGTTGAAGGTGAATTGTTGTCCGTTAAAACCTGATCCCATCAGCGCAAGCAAAATAGATGATGGTCCCGGAACAGGAACTACACGAATGGCTTCCTTATGTGCAATGCGAACAACCTGCGCACCAGGATCGGCAATGGCAGGACAACCTGCTTCTGAAACCAGTCCTACATCCTTCCCATTTCGAAGTGGTTCGAGCAGGGTGGAAATTTCTTCAATGGGTGTATGTTCGTTTAACTCTTCAATAGCAATTTCCTGCAAGGGCACAGGAATACCTACTTGTTTGAGAAATTTTCGTGCAGATTTTGCATTTTCGGCAATGTAGAAACGCAGATCACGAATCAGTTCGGTATTCATCCCGGCAAGTGTTCCGGTTGACGCCTCATCGCCCAGCAGGGTGGGAATTAAATAAAGTGTGCCTTTTTTCATCAGGAATGCTCTTCGAGAATTTTATCGCAGGCAGAATCCAGCAGACGGTACACATTTTCAAATCCTGATTCGCCACCGTAGTAAGGATCGGGAACACTCATGCGCTGACCGGGAAATGTATATTCCAGAATCATGCGGACACGGTTGCGGTGATCATCGTTTTTTGCAAGTTTCATGATGTTCGAAAAGTTGCTCTCATCCATTGCAAGAATAAGATCGAATGCTTCAAAATCACTTACGCTGAATTGTCGTCCACGTAATGAAGAAATATCAATGTTGTATTCTTTCATCTTTTTTACCGACCGCCGATCGGGTGCTTCATCAACGTGGAAATTCGATGTTCCTGCCGAATCGATCTGCCAGGATTTTCCCACAGCATTGGCTTTGTGGCGCATGATTCCTTCTGCCATTGGTGAACGGCAAATGTTTCCAAGGCAAACCATTAAGACTTTCATACTACAACAAAATATATAAGTGATAAATGCCTGCAAAAATCCCCAATACCGGGAGTGAAAGCAATATTCCATCAAAACGATCAAGCACACCACCATGACCAGGCATAAGTTGACCTGAATCTTTTACACCGGCATTTCTTTTTAACAAGGATTCTGAAAGGTCTCCCAATGTTCCGAAAACGGAAACGATGAGCGGAATTCCGATTTGTATTGCAAGCGGAAGTTCGGGTATCATTCCACTTCGCATTATGATCTGCATTGCTACTTGGGTGAATAGTAATCCGCCTAGAAATCCTTCTATGGTTTTATTGGGTGAAATACGTTCCCATAATTTGTGTTTGCCAAGAAACTTTCCACTTAGATAAGCGAACGTATCGTTACTCCATATGAGTATAAAAAATGCAAGGATTGGTCTGCCGTCGTAATGGAAGGAGTCGGAAAAATCGATCAAATGAAAGAGCAAACCGAATGGAATTCCGATATAAAATGCAGCAAATATTCCATTGCTCGTATTTTGATATCCTCCTCCATTTTCATCCAGCATATCAGCAATCATTAATGGAATCGCTAAAATTCCGGGAAAGCAGATGGTGCAGAAAAAGAGTGTTTTTATATGGTTATAGAAATCAAATCCCAATTCTTTTTGCATGGGCATTGAAATAAAAACACTTGTTGCAAATGCCAGTATTCCGGAATAGAGGATGGACCACTTTTTTACATTAGGATTTTCTGTCGATCTCAGTTTGTGAAATTCAAATAATCCGATTACCACAATCAGGCTGAACAATGCCAATAGCGACCAAAAACTCCAAAGAATGGCGCCGCATAACACCACAACAAATACGAGTCCCGATATCGCTCTCTGTAGCATCAGGAAAGATTTTCAATGAATTTCTGAATCACAGGAATGGCTTGTGGCGCATGTTCTTCAATGACATAAATATCCACATTACCGAAGCCATAGCTACTGTCCTGTTTGTCCAGCAGCATAACTGCAAATTCTTCCTCATCCAGCATGGCCTGAATAATGTGGGCATCCATTGGGTTGGATGCTGTGTACACTTTCACCCAGCGCGGATCGTTCATTCCTACTTGTCTTCAGGTTCGGTTGGTGGGGTACCGGAAGATAAATTGTCCCATTCGAGAATATTTTTCTGCTCACCGGCTTCTGCAGTTCCTTCCGGACTTACAGTTTTTTCTTCCGGTTTTTTCTCTTCGGGTTCTTCCTTATCGTACGGACGCTTTCCAAAAATCTGTTCGAGATCTTCCTTGAAGATGACTTCGCGTTCAAGTAACAAGCTGGCAAGTTTATCCAGTTTCTCTTTATTGGCGCTCAGTAATTCTACGGCACGTTTAAACTGACCTTCAATGATCTTGCTCACTTCGGTATCGATCGTTTCTGCGCGTTTTTCCGAATAGGGTTTCGAGAAAGCAAATTCTCCTCCTTGCGGATCGTAATAGGAAATATTTCCGATCACATCATTCAAACCGTAAATGGAAACCATTGCATAAGCTGTTTTGGTTACGCGTTCCAAATCGCTTAAAGCACCGGTAGAGATCTTGTCAAAAACAACTTTCTCCGAAGCACGTCCTCCAAGTGTGGCGCACATTTCATCCAGCATTTGTTCAGTACGGGTAATCTGTCGTTCTTCAGGAAGGTACCATGCAGCGCCTAAGGATTGTCCACGTGGCACAATGGTGACTTTTACCAGTGGAGAGGCATGTTCAAGTAACCAACTTACTGCGGCATGTCCTGCTTCGTGATAGGCAATTACACTTTTTTCTTCTTTGGAGATGATTTTATTTTTCTTTTCCAATCCACCGATAACACGGTCAACTGCATCGAGGAAATCTTGTTTTTCTACAAACTTCTTTTTCTTACGGGCAGCGATCAATGCGGCTTCGTTACAAATGTTTGCAATGTCGGCACCGGAAAAACCGGGTGTTTGACGGGCAAGGAAATCGACATCCAATCCTTCTGCAACTTTTAGGGGACGCAAATGGACTGCAAAAATTTTCTTACGCTCATTCAGGTCAGGCAGATCAACATAGATCATCCTGTCGAATCGACCGGGACGCATAAGTGCACGGTCAAGAATATCTGCACGGTTTGTTGCTGCAAGTATAATTACACCGCTGTTGGTTCCAAAACCATCCATTTCGGTAAGCAGCTGGTTAAGGGTATTCTCGCGTTCATCGTTCGAGCCGAGAGAAGGACTTTTTCCGCGTGCGCGTCCGATGGCATCAATTTCATCAATAAAAATAATAGCTGGAGCTTTTTCTTTAGCCTGACGGAAAAGGTCACGCACACGTGATGCACCAACACCCACAAACATTTCAACGAAATCAGATCCGCTTAATGAGAAGAAAGGGACCTGTGCTTCGCCGGCAACTGCTTTTGCCAATAAGGTTTTTCCTGTTCCGGGAGGGCCTACCAATAAGGCTCCTTTCGGAATTTTTGCGCCGAGTTCAGTGTATTTTTTTGGATTCTTGAGGAAATCAACAATCTCCTGAATCTCTTCTTTTGCACCTTCAAGTCCCGCAACATCGTTAAAGGTAATATTGGTCCCTTTTTCCTTGTCGAACAATTGAGCGCGCGATTTTCCAATGTTGAAGATTTGTCCACCACCACCGCCGGCGCCGCCACTGATGCGTCGCATTATGAAAATCCAAATTGCAATCAGCAATACAAAGGGCAATAACCAACCCAATAAATCGCGACCCCAGTTTTCACGTGTGGTGTATTTGTATTCGAACACATATTTTTTTCCTGTGGTTCGCTCCAATTCTTTACAGGTATCAAGCACCTTTCTGAGATCCTGACGAAATTCTTCATCCGGTCCTGTATTAAAGATATACTGCGGTGGAGTTGCTTTGGCTTTCCCGAATTTTTCTTTGTGGTATTTTGCCTGAAGTGAATCTTTTTTAATGTAGACCTCCGCAGATTCCTTATTGACGATTGTTATCTTTTCGACGTGACCCTTAAGTGCCATTTCGTTGATGAAATCATCAATGGTAGTATCCTGAGTGGTGTTGTTCCAGGTGAAAAGATTCAAAGAGATCAATACAATACCAATGATCGCATAAATCCAGTAAAAGTTAAAACCGGGTCGGTTGCTATTAGAATTGCCCGTAGGGACAGGTCGTTTGCGGGTATCTTTTTTTTCAGCCATTGTTCTTAGTAAACGGTTTCGTATTCGGTCTTTTTTGCATCGGCCCAAAGGTTCTCGATGTTATAGAAATCTCTCGATTCCTTATTGAAAACGTGAACGACCACATTCACATAATCCAACAACACCCAATTGGCATTGTTTGTTCCTTCCACATGCCATGGTTTTTCGTTTAACTTGATAAACGCAACTTCCTCAACCGAATCGGCAAGGGCTTTAACCTGACGGATATTGTCGGCATGACAAATCACGAAATAGTCGGTAATTGCATTCGGGATCTCACGCAAATCGAGCATTACGATGTCCTGTCCCTTTTTTTCCTGCATCCCTTCAACGATCGCTTCGATCAGTGGGGTTGCGTTGTCGATTTCTTTTTTCTTTCTAGCCATGAATCATTGAGCCGGTAAAAGTAGGTAAATTTAGCCATTCCGGCCGATAATCGATGCCGGTGTAAGCGTTGAATCCGAATGATGAATACACTTTTTACAGGGCGCCAGTTGATTTTCCGGGAGCATGTTGATTCCACCAACAATTATGCTGCCACCCTGATGGAAAACTCCAAAATGGCAGAAGGTGCTGTTGTTATGGCACATGAACAAAGCGCCGGAAGAGGTCAGCGTGGCACGGAATGGACAGCCGAAAAAGGAAAAAACCTTACGGTTTCCATAGTGTATTACCCTACATTCCTTAATGCTTCCGACCGTTTTCTATTGAGTCAGTGTGTGGCATTGGCATTGCGCGAGGTAGTGGAGGAGTTGGCAGGACGTTCTGTCATAAAATGGCCAAATGATATTTTATGCGACGAAAAAAAGGTGGCAGGAATACTGATCGAAACCTCCTTCTCAGGCGAAAAAATGCAACATGCAATCATCGGGATCGGATTAAATGTTAATCAGACCGGTTTTCCGGATGGTTTGAATGCCGCTTCTTTGGTTGAATTTTCAGGATACGAACTGGAGCTGAAGTCGGTATTGGCCTTAGTTTGCGAACGACTTGAAAAGTGGTATTTACGTCTGCGTTCCGGAAAAAAAGATGAAATCCGGAAAGAATACCTCGAACACCTTTTTCGTTTTGCAAGCGAATCACGCTTTTCAACTGCTCAGGGAGCATTCAACGGAATAATTACCGGAATTGCTTCCGATGGGAAATTACAGGTGCTCGAAAGCAATGGAAAGTTGTGGGAATTCGATGTAAAGGAAGTCAGCTTAGTGATTTAACCTGAACAAGTTTGTTGGCGACGTAATTGAATAGATTGGTAAGTGGACCAACAGCCATCATCCGCAAAAACGCATTCATTTCACCGTTAAAAATCAGGTTTCCTTCACATTCCAATTCCGCAAGCGTAACAATATTGATATCGAGTGTGAACGGAAATGGAGCGTTGTCGCCTGATTTGATATGAATATGTCCGGGTGCTTCAGCTGAAACTACAATAAGCGGTATTACTACTGCACCTTGAACACGGAAACTACAGGAATCATTATCCGATTTCCAGTCCGAAATTTTTTCCTGGGGCAGGAGCTGAATGAAATTGTTCATGTCGCGCAGAAAGACAAAGACTTCCTGCGAGCTGTTTTTTACACGGACGGTATTGGATTCGATACGGGTCATGCTTGCTTTTCACTCCATGATTTAGGGTCGACTCTCCATTCGCGAAGCGAGCCAAGGTCTTTTTCCGATACGTAATTGGATGCAACAGCCTGCTCAATCAGAATATCGTAATTGGTAAGTGTTGCGAGGTTTACATTTTTATCCTTGAATTTTTTAGCAGCGTCTTCGAATCCGTAAGTGAAAATAGCCACCATACCTTTTACCACACCACCAGCAGCAGTAATGGCATCAACAGCATTGAGACTGCTTTTTCCGGTTGATACGAGATCTTCCACAACGATTACTGACTGTCCGGGTTCAATCACACCCTCAACCTGGTTGCCCATTCCGTGCGATTTTGGTTCCGGACGAACATAGGCAAAAGGCAAGCCCAACTCTTCAGCAACGAGTACCCCTTGTGCAATTCCGCCGGTGGCTACACCAACAATGATGTCACCTTTGGCAAATTCCTGGGCAATTACTTTACTTAATTCCTGACGAATAAACGTTCGGATATGAGGATAAGACAACGTTACCCGATTATCGCAATAAATCGGCGAACGCAATCCTGATGCCCATGTGAAGGGTTTGTTGGGTTGTAATTTAACAGCTTTCACCTGCAGAAGAAATTCTGCTACCTTTAGGGCTGAATCTTTGTTGACAGACATAGGCGGCAAATGTATAAAGTTTTCATCAACAACATTCCCGTGATCCTGCAGTCGGGAGGGGAAAATCTTCCACAGGGAGAATGGCCATTGTTATTAACTTTTCCTTCTGATAAAGAGGCGAATAATGCCATTATCGACCTGATGGATGGAAAAACAGATCTTCCTATTGTGATTTCGCATAATAGTACAGATGATCAGATGCTGGAAATTGCCTTTTCCGGTTTCAAAAGGATTGATGCGGCAGGAGGATTGGTTCTTGATAATTCAGGAAAGCTTTTACTGATTTTCCGCAACGAAAAATGGGATCTGCCAAAGGGTAAAATAGACAAAGGCGAAGCACCTGATGCAGCTGCAGTCCGGGAAGTAATGGAAGAATGTGGAATTGAGGGGCACTCCATTACTCAGGCACTTCCTTCTACATGGCATTGCTATGAGCACAAAGGCAACAGAGTGCTAAAAAAAACATATTGGTATATCATGCAACATCCGGGTAATGTACTTCTAACTCCACAACTGGAAGAAGGAATTACCAAAGTAGAGTGGAGGTCGCTGAATGATCTTGAAGATGTAATGAAGAACACCTATCCCTCGGTAATCGATTGCATCAAAGCATTAATTGCAGTTCAATCACATTAACCGGAAATTAATTTTTTCCTCCGGTTTTGGGTTTTTCCTTGGGGTGCAGACGCATCCAGATCTCATGAAAAGTCTGATCAATTGAAACAAAAGTTCCATTGGGAGTAGGTTTGTATGCAGGAGATTGCACCATTATTCCATCCGGACCAATCAGATAATACATGCTCAAGGTGGTAATGCGGTAGTTGTCGATGATCTCAGGGTTGTTTTTGTAGTGGACATGAATCCATTTCATTTCCGGATGTGCTTTCAGAAAACGCATCCATAAAGCAGGATCTTCATCCATGTTTACACTGATAAAGGTGATATCGAAACTGTATCGTTTATGCAATTCAGTCATTAATTTCATTTCTGCCATTGCAGTCGAATTCCAGCTGGCCCAGAAATGGAGATAGACGTATTTCCCTTTTTGTTCAGTAAGTGTAACGGTTTTTCCCTTATCGTTAATCAGTTCAAAATCGGGAGCAGGATATCCGGGATTAAGCTCGGTGAGCTTACGTTTCATGTTCGAAGCGATCACCTTGTGCTCCGGATAGACTGAATTCATTCGGATGGAGTCAAGTATACCTACAATATTATCCTGATAATAATTGCCTGTATAATACTCCTCCGATACCGCTTTTATAATTACCAACTCCCTGATGCGTTCGTTGCGCAATAATGCGTCTTTTGCTAAAAGTTCGCTGATCATTTTCGGACTTTTCCTTTTGTTGATCGCGGTATACAATACTGCATCATCTTCCTTCGATGTAAGTTTAAAAACATCGGTATAGAATTGCTGAAACAAGAGCATGTATTTTTCCTGATCGTAAATTATTTTTCCTGAAGCAAAATAATCCCTGAACACTTTTGCTTTTAGTTTTATCATATCCACCTGCGCTCCACCAATCTGCTCAATGGCGCCAATGGAATAAAACACATATTCTTTAAAATAGGGTGATTTGATATCCTTGTAAATTTTAGTCAAATAATCTTTCAGCGTATCAATCTCCAACTGAAATTTTGGTCCGCCCATTAAGCTGAGATTGTAAGCCATAAATGCATCCAGCCGCTCATCGAAATCGAGGATGAGGTTATTGATGTCGTATTTAGGTAAGGTATCGAACAATAGATCAACAGGGGTATTCATCAGAATTTTTTTCTGAGGACTACTTGGTGCTTCAATTGTGATTTTATAATCCCCACCGGGTTGAACATACATAAACGAGACTGTTCCGTCTATTTTAATCTGAATCTGGCGCTCTTTGTCCAAAGGAAATTTCACATCGAAAAATCCATTTTCGTTGATGGTAGCTCCTGCAATTTTTTTGCTGGTATAGGTAAAGTAATCTTCAATTACATGAACAGCGATCGTGCGGTTTTCCATTCCCGTAGCCTTTCCGGAAATACGTGCCGATTCGCTACTGTTAGCAGTATTTGCCAACAATGCGAATAAAAGGACAATATGGAAAACACGTTTCATCATTTCAACTGAATGCCTTTTGGAATAAATCTACTTACATCTCCATTATGACGAATGATCTCTCTGACTATTGTGCTGCTGATTGCAGAAAATGCAGGTTCAGTAATGAGAAAAACAGTTTCTATCTCCGGAGCCATGCTGAGGTTCATCTGACTGATCGCTTTTTCATATTCAAAATCCGAATGCGTACGTAAACCCCGCAGAATGAAATTTGCTTTTTCATTTTTGCAAAAGTTTACCGTAAGTCCCTCATAGGTTTTTACCACCACTTTAGGATCATCTTTAAATATGTCGCGAATCCACTGCATACGTTGTTCAATTGGGAACATAGCTGTTTTTGCAGAATTCATGCCAATTGCCATAACAATGCGGTCGAAAAGGGGTAATGCACGTCTTACAACAGACTCATGTCCCTTAGTAACAGGGTCGAAGGTTCCGGGAAAAATTGCGATTCGTTCCATTTTCAGCTGAAAAAAGTGAAGTTGACTTTGCCGTAATGTTTATGTTCCAAAAATCCGGGAGACATACTCAGATCGGTATCGCGCGAGTGTTCGATGATGAGTAATCCTCCTTCGCGGAGTAAATTTTTTTCGAAAACCATTTTTGGAATCCAGCTCAGATCTGCCATTGTGTAAGGAGGATCCGCAAAAATGATGTCGTAAGAAGAGGAGTCAGATTTCAGAAACCGTTCCACCTCAGAACGATTGGTACGTATTTCAATGCCCAATTGTTTCGCAGCATCGCGAATGAACTGTAGTGCTTTCGGTGAAGTATCCACACAGGTTGCCATTGCCGCACCTCTGGAGATGAATTCGAAACTTACCGCTCCGGTTCCTGCAAAAAGATCGAGGACTTTTATTCCATCCAGATCAAATCGTGTTTGAAGCAGGTTGAACAGGCTTTCCCTGGCAAAATCGGTAGTAGGACGCGTATCAGGCAGTAGTGGAGCCTGGAGTTTTCTCCCTTTGAATTTTCCTCCGATTATGCGCACCTGAACTGTTCGCTTAAAGTGAGAAAACGGGCGGATTCATTGCTGATTATCCCCGGCGATTCCATAAACTGAATTCCTGTTGTGTAGCGTTCAAGCAAGCGGTGCACTTTTCCCTCTTTTTCGATCTCGCCACCTGCCGAAAATCGAACTTGAGCCGGATCGAAACGGATCTGCTCGCAGGCGTACAAACTGAAATAAAGCACATCATCCGGATCGCGCCATGAGTAGGCGTTGATCATTTGCAATTGCTCACCGATAAAAGCACTCATCAGAAAAAATCCGGGATAAAAATAAAGAAAGACTTGTTGTCCATCCTTTAACTGACGGCGGCAAAGCGAAAGAAAATGTCCGGCGCAATGTCCTTCATGGTACCGCGGATATCGCTTTGTCATTTCCTTTTCTACCTCCCTTGAAGCAGCGTAAATCAGCTGTGCGTCAAAAGCAGGCATATCCATATGTCGGACTTCATCATCATCATTTATGGATGCATTCAATTGAAGCATTGCACGCGCATGTTCAGGAGCGAACAAGGCATTAGGCATCATCACAAATTTTCCATTGCAAAAGCTGAGGGAGGCCTGTGATGGTCCGCTGATAAAGAGTTCATCTGTACGAAGTGCATTTAAACAATCCTTATCGCCCGGAGCAGGAGCAAGGATGCGTGCAGAATTGAGCGAACGCTCTGAACGGTTATAGCTCGCCAGAAAAGAAAAACCACCGCCGAATTCTATCGAGAGGTGGTTGTTCTGAAGATTTTTTTCGCTCATCAGGGGAATTTATTCTCCCCAGTTACCATTGGTGGTGACATCCGTCAATGAACCAACAGTAAGGGGTTTTTCCTTATCAAAAGGATTTGGTTCTACAATTAAAAGAACCGGAACATCAATATTGTTTTTCTTGATCATTCCTGTTTCCATTGAAAACTTCATTCCGCCGGAATAGGGAGCAACATCAAGTGAATCCACGCTGAATTTGTAGTCGGAATCGCGGCTGGCGAGGGCCTTGTTGGAAAGGAAGATCTTTTCCATTACCGAATTGTAAGTGGTATCGCGATTAAAGTTTGATAGCAAACCGGCTTTTGCAAGTTTCCATGCTTCAACTTCAGAGATCATTTTTTCAGGATGCTCTTTGTAGCCAAGGAATTTGAATTGCTCTTCGGTTAATTTTTCAGGCACATCGCCAAGACGGTTAATTACCATTGCACGACCTTCCTGAATGAACCAGCGCAGTGAATCAAAACTAGGTGCATAACGGTTGTACATCGCACGGAACTCCACCTGAGCATCACGGATATCCTTAAGACGTTGTTGTGTTTCACGGTTTACCATGGCAACTCTTTCGCGGTATTCCACTTCGTCCATAATGGATCTGTAATCGAGGTAACCGTAAGTGATAACACCAATGGGCAGCAAAACATACAGAAAAATGGTGTGAAGCATACGGTTGATCACTTCGGCAACATAAAGCGTGGAAATTGTTCCTGCCAGCAATAAGGCAACACCGCCAAGCACGAAGAGGCTGTTCTGTTTGAATCCGGTGTCGGGATCGGTTTTCATGCCAATCATCAGGACAACCAATCCAAGTGTAATTACAAGAATCTGGGCAAAATACTTGCCAGCTAGGTAACCAATGTTTTTAAGTGCGTTCATGCCAGTTGATTTCTGTTATGCAAAGTGCCGACAAATCTACAATTTTTTTTCAATCGCCTTTTTAAACCTTTATTAAGCCGATGTTGCTTAATATTGGTGCGTTTGAACAGCTCCAGAACGGAACATATCGCCCAATTATTTCGAAGCAGTCTCAGGATTGAGCCAACGGTCGATCAGCAGTTGTTTATGGACCGTTTTTCTCATTTCCTGTGTGGCTCTGAGCGCTATAGAATCTTTATTTTGAAGGGATATGCCGGAACCGGAAAAACAACCATGATGGGGGAGTTGGTGCGCTTTCTGCCAATGTTAAGAATGAATACCGAACTATTGGCACCCACAGGAAGAGCAGCCAAAGTTTTGTCAGGCCATACCGGACAAAGGGCTTATACCATTCACAAGAAGATTTACATGTTGAGGAACAAGGCAGGATATTCCTCTTTTGAACTGGCACATAATCCCCATTCCAACACCCTGTTCATCATTGATGAGGCTTCCATGATTGGTTCCGGAAGTAGTTCAAATCAGGATGGTTTCAGATCCAGGGATTTACTGGAAGATGTGTTACGGTACATCTATAGGGGAAAGAACTGTTTTGCCTTGATAGTTGGGGATCCCGCACAGTTACCACCGGTTGGAATGGCAGACAGTCCTGCATTGAGTGAGGAATTCATACGCGATAATTTCCGCTTGGATGTTCATTCCATTGAGTTAAAACAAGTCGTCCGCCAAGCCTCCGATTCAGGAATCTTGTACAATGCTACCCGTCTGCGGGAGCAGCTTTCTGCCAATGCAAATGGCTTTCCCAAAATAGAAACGAAAGGAAGACCTGATGTCAGACAAATTACCGGGACCGAATTACAGGATGAGCTGGAATGGGCTTTTGGTCAGTATGGTGCAGAAGGCGTTCGCATTATTACACGCTCCAACAAGCGGGCAAACCTGTTCAATATGCAGGTGCGCAACCGTGTATTCTGGATAGAAAATGAATTGAACGGAGGAGATGAGCTGATGGCTGTGAAAAACAATTATTTCTGGTTACCTGCCGATTCACCTGCGGGGTTTATTGCCAATGGAGATTCGCTTACAGTTCAAAAAGTGAAGGCGATACGAGAGTACCATGGACTTCGTTTTGCAGATGTAGAAGTAAAGCTGAGCGATTATCCCGATTTACCCGAAGTGGAAATGCGGATTCTTATTGATACGTTGCAAACAGAAGGACCTCATTTACCGGCCGAAAAACTAAAGGCATTATTTGAGGCGATCTCGGAAGATTATTCTGATGAGCCCGACCAGAAATTAAGGAAGGAAAAGATCATGAACGATCCCTGGTACAACGCGCTGCAGGTAAAATTTGCGTGGTCTGTAACATGCCATAAAGCCCAAGGCGGACAATGGCCGGTGGTTTTTGTGGATCAGGGCTATTTAACGGAAGAGATGATAGACCGTGAATATTTACGTTGGCTGTACACCGCATTTACCCGCGCCAGTTACAGGCTTTATCTTATCAATTTCAGCGAGAAATTCTTTTGAGCTTAGACAAAACTGATGTTAACGATCAGTTGAAGCGCTCCTTTTTTACCTGATTTTTTACCGGCATTCCATCCTGTATCGTTCAGAATTACCTGTTTAATGACATCGGCCATTGGAGCAGGAATATCATCCAGTATCTCCACATTTTCCACCTTGCCTTTTGCCGTAACTTCAAATACTACGTTGACCGAATAAACCGCATCCTTTTTACGGATATGGATTTTATTGTTGAGGTTTCTGGAGATATAAGAAATCAAGCCTTGGTCGCCACCGGTGTGGTAAGGCATGTCCTCGAGCGAATAGCTGTTGTTCGAAGTTTTAGTGCTGGTTTTAGCTCCAATATTAGGGTTAGTAACATCTGTGTTTCGCGTTGATGTTCCTGAAAGTGAGGCTAAATCTGTTTTCCCCATCACGGCAACTTGTGCAATGCGAAGGAAAATGAGAACATTTTCTTCTTCAACCATTCTCCTTGTTTCATCAACAATTGGCTGGGATTTCTCGATTTGCTTTTCTTCGTTTTTAAGAGGAGTCTCAATGGTTTGTTCCAATTCGTTCAATTGCTGACCTTCCTGAATGGACTTTTCTTCCTTATTAAGCTGACCCGTTTTGGTGATTTCATTAGACGATACATGTTCTTTCTTTTCGTCCTCTTCTTCTATGCCGCCTCCAATTGAATGGTTGTTTTCACCCGGATTATTAAGAATCGTTTTTTGGGTATTGATTAGTGATGATGTAGCACTTTCCTGCGAAGGGTAGGAGAACAGCACTGCCAAAGCAATACCACAAACGACAATGGCACTTCCTATATAAAAGGAACTGCGGTATAATAAAGGAGCTTTACCTGCTATCGATTGTACACGTTTATTTACCCGCATGGCAATCTGATCCACAGCGGCAAGATCATCTTCAGAAATCCCTTCGTAAAAGGACTTCAGGTCTTCCGGAACAGAATGATATGTATTAAGATTAGCCATGGAGACTTTCGAGATAGATTTTCAGATTGCGTTTTCCGTTTTGTATGTGACTTTTTACTTTCATTAAAGGATAACCGGTGATATCAGCGATTTCCTGGTAGGACTTATCCTGAATAAAGAAGAGTTCTACGCATGTGCGTTGATCGTCTTTTAAGCTATCAATGGCCTTTTTCAATTCTTCGATGAGGTCGGGTGATGGTTCCCCGTTCATAGAATCAAGGGACAATTCGGAGGATAATTCCATAAAAGGATCTCCGCTTTTTTTGAATTCCTGATGATTTGCCTCTCTTTTTCTTGATTTATCAAGCTTTCTCAGGCAATAGTGCCTTACAACGGAATGGAGCCAGGGTTTGAAATTCTGTATTTCATGTTTTTTAAGGTCGACCATTATAACCTCAAAAATTTCCATGGCAGTATCTTCCGCATCTTCGGTATTTCGGAAATAGGAATAACACATGGCACTAACCGGACGCGAATACCTTTGGTACAATTCACCTACAAACCAGGTATTTCCGGTACTCCGATACTTCTCCATCAGCTTTTCATCGCTGAGTCCTGCACTGCTATGTAAGATTCCGATGATCACGAATGATCTGATTTATAGGCTATAGTCTACAATTTAGGACATTTTTTATAAAAATTCCACAAAATTTTATGGAATTCACAAAACCGGGTACCTATTACAGTAACAAGCCAACAAACAAACAACAAACCCTCAACACCATGAAAAAGCAAGCTACCCTTTCTCGCGGAATCGTAATGGCATCCGCTGTTGTTCTATTAGGAGCAATGTCTCTAACTTCATGCTCTAAAGGACAACATTGTCCGGCCTATACAGGATATAAGAAGTACAAAAAGGTAGCTACCATGCCTGTTGTTCTCAAAGAAAGAAAACAAATAGCCTGATAGAGTTGGGTTAATTGCCCAGCCATTTCATACGAAGCTTTTCCTGGTTTTCACCAGTTGATTGAAGAACTGTTACCTGATGGTCCCACGCGCCATTGGGTAGCAGTTTTATTTTTAGTGCCTGCATAATGTTATCTCTGGAAATAAGCAAATCAATTTCATCTCCGATTTTCGAAGCAGCGATCATTTTATTGAAGGAGGTTTGATCTACTCTGAACCCGTTGCACGAAATAATTTCATCATTAACATTAAGTCCCGATTCATAGGATGATGTTCCTTTAGTAACTTCTTTCACGATTAATTTTCCTCCGGAATCAGTCAATCTGGCGCCAAATGCAATTTCCTTTTCGCGCGAGGTTTTTTTAAGCGTCATGCCCAAGGGAGCAAAATATTTTTCGTAGTCGATAGCAGTGGTTTTTTCAACGTATTCTTCGAAAAAGATTTTCAATTCTTTACCCGCAATTTTTTCGGCAGCTTTTCTGAATTCCACGTCGCTGAATCCCCGTTTTTGTTTTTTGTAAAACTCCTGATAGAGATAACTCAAAAGATCATCGAGTCGTTTCGATCCGTTTGTAGCTTGTATGATCTCAATATCGAGCAATGCGCCCAGCAACTGACCTTTAGTATAATAGGAAATTTGGGAATTTACACTGTTTTCGTTTGTACGGTATCCCTTTATCCATGCATCAAAACTCGATTCGGAGGCTGATTGAATTTTGGCACCGGGAGTGTTTTCTACAGTATTTATTATTCTGCTCAGAACAGAAAGGTATTCGCTCTGGGTATGAAAACCGGAACGTAAAAGAAGCAACTCATCATAATACGATGTAAATCCTTCCAATACCCATAAGAGTGTGCTGTAATTTTCCTTGTCGTAATCAAAGGGCCCCAATACATCTGCTCTGATTCTTTTTACATTCCACAAATGGAAATATTCATGAGCAACAAGACTCAGAAAATCTGTATACGCCGATCCTGAATAGGTCCATCGGTTTACCTGCAGTGTGGTAGAGTTGAGATGTTCCAATCCACCGGAGCCCACGGTTAGATTATGAATAATAAAAACGTATTTCTGATTGGGGTTTTCGCCGAACACCTTTGTGCAGGACTCCACCACTTTGGCCATGTCTTGTTTGAGGCGTTCCTTGTCGTAGTTCCCTTCTCCATACATGGCGACTTCATGCTCAATTCCGGATGCATTAAAGGAAAAGATTTCCTGATTCCCGATCTCAATTGGACAATCAGCCAGAAAGTCATAATCAGGAAAACTGTATTGGAATTTCCCGTTTTGATTCGAAATGTAAGTCAATCCGGTGCTGATGGATTTAAAGTTTTTATGAGGTTCAATAGTTAATTTTCCACTCAAATTCTTTTTGTCCTTTACATACATAAAAACACTTGTGCCATTGATATATCCGTGCGAATCATCTAAAAAGGAAGTGCGAACCGACATTTCGAATGCGTAAACATTGTAGTTGATTCTGATTTCTTTTGATCCGTTTGTTGCAATACTCCAGGTGTTTTTATCGGTCTTTTTCCATGGCAGTTTTTTGCCATCTGCAGTAGCTTCAAAAAAGTCCACATTCCGTGCAAATTCACGTACCATATACGATCCCGGAGCCCATACCGGCATTTTTACATCCAGGGTTTTACCCGACAATTTTGAAACGACCATCTCAACCTCTAAGTAGTGGGTATGCGGCGCCCCCATTCGGAGCGTGTAATCAATGGATTGTGATTTTCCGTTCAAAATGGACAATAGTCCCAGACAAATAAGGAATGATCTCATGATTATTGTATTTCCCCAAATATAAGCACCCTGTCCGAATCGAACTTTTGTTATTTTTGTTTGAACTCAAATTCACTTCTTTATGAAAAAAATGGCTGTCCTTTTTATCATGCTTTTTGCAATCGTTTCCTGTTCTACCGAGAACACCGGAAACAGCAGTGCCGGAAATCCGGAGTTTGACCGCCTTGTGAAAGAAAATGAAGAGTTAAAACGTGAATTAGGAGGGAAGGACTCGGCAATGAATGCTTCTATCCGAATACTGAATGAAATTGAAGAGAACCTTTCGGTAATCCGTCAGAAAGAAGGAGTAATCAATAAAAGCAGGAACAATGATCCCGAATTGGCTGTGGATCAAAAAGACCGCATTATAGAAGAAATTCAGGTCATCAACTCACTAATGGAAGATAACCGGAATAAAATTGCCAGTCTCCGTGGAAAGTTGAAAAAGGGAGATATGAAGATTGGCGAACTCGAAAAAATGATTGAAAACCTGTTGACCAAAATCGACGATCAGGAACAAACCATTAACTCGCTTCGCGAAGAACTGGCCAAGTACGATATTGCAATGGACGAGCTCACTGCAACACTTAATGAAACCATGGCAGTGGTAGAGGAAAAAGAAGCTGAATTAAAGACCGCCTATTACGTAATCGGTTCAACAAAAGAATTAAAGGAAAATGGCATCCTTACGAAAGAAGGTGGATTTATTGGCATTGGAAAGATCAAGAAGTTACGTGAAGACTTTAATAAGGATTATTTCACCCAAATTGATATCTCGAAAACCAGTGAAGTGATTTTAGGCGGAAAAAAAGCAGAACTACTGACAACCCATCCTGTAGGCTCCTACAAGGTTGTTGGAGAAAAAACCAAGGAAAAGCTCGTAATTACCGATTCAAAATCATTTTGGAGTGTTTCGAAATACCTCGTTGTGGTGCTGGATTAATGGAAGTTTAATCGTTATTCATAGTCCTGTGTTGAGAAACACGGGACTTTTTATTTCAAAAAAGATGTTAAAGTCCGAACCTTAGCAATAACAAAGCCGTAATAAGATGCGTTAGGAAAGTGTCACCAACACCAATAAAGCATGAAAAAGACCGCACTTGAGTACACCAAATTCATCCTCGAGAAGGTGAGCTTCGATCCACAATTGTTTCGCAAGGAATATTACAAAGCCATAACACAATTGGTGGAAGAGGATGTAAGAGAATTGAAAAATTGGATGAAAGGAAAATTTAAACGGGAACTGATTGAAATAATTTCAGTTTAAACCGGATAGATTTAAAAATAAAAAAGGGGAGCGTTAACTCCCCTTTATTTTGTTGTAAGCGAACTATTTTTGTCGCGATGCTTTAATTTTTTCATAGTTAGCCACCGCTTTTTGGTATTGCTCAGGCGTGAAAATATCTTTTAGTTGATTCATATAAACGACCTCTTGAGCATCTAATTCTTGCTGGCTGGCTTTCTTCTTTTTAAGATTATCATACGCGATAATATTAGCTAAAGTAATTTCATGGACTTTAATAGTCTGTTCGTCCGAAAGCTGATATTCAACTTTTAGCTTTCTGGTTGCAGTACTTGCTCTCTCGTCTGCAGGTGCTTGTCCTTGCTGAGCAGATGCTAGGTTGATAGAAATCAATGTGATAAAAAGTGTAAGCAAATTTCGAATCGAAGTCATAGCAAAATGAGGTTTATTTAAAGACTAAATATATAAAAAAAGGTTGCTTCGTTTAATCTTCCAAAATTTCAATTGCATTTTCATTTTGGATAGTCATTGTGGCAACACCTTGGTTTACAGTGATTTTGCCGGTTACGCAAATGGTTTTTCCCTGAAGCTCATTTTCAGGTGCATAGCTGAAATTGGTTCGGGCATCCTTCCAAATCTGAACGGTGAAGATCTGATCCGGAAATTTTCGGTCCAGATTGATAAAGGTAGCCCCCGATTTTTCAGTGTATTTGGTGCTGACGACCTTCCCGCAAACTGTAATTTTTTCGCCGTTGTGGTATTTGGCCTGACTGGTATTGAATTTCCCTTTGGGCAATTCTTCCGGATTGAGTGGGCTAAAATTGCCTTCCTCTTTTGCAATGCGCCAAATGCTGAGGTCATAAACTGATTCCATTTTCTTTTCTTCGGCAGGATTCAGGTTAGGAAATAGATTAAGTCCCGTAAGTTTTTCAACACTGTCGATAGGAACCGCATATTCAAGAACTGTTTTAGTGCAGATTCCATTGGGCATAATAAACGCAATACCTGTCCCGGCCGAAGGATCAATTGTTGCTTTGAAAAAATATTTTGGAACAATTACTTTGTTTTTAACCCCAATGCTCTCTTTACTTTCCGAAACAACTGGACCTGTGATCACAAATAGTTTTCTGCTGTTAATCATTACATACGCTCTTAATAAATCCTCCAGTTCTGCCCAACGTTCCCTGTTTAATTCGGGGCGCTGCGGACTGATATTGGAGTAGAAATACGACTCACTTAAGGCAACTGCCGACCATCGGAAATCTGCAGAAGGAGCAAGGTGTCCACGATCGTAACCGGAGTTCCAGTAATCATATTTTTCAGGAGTTCCTGTTGGTACAAGACTGTCAATTCTGAAATCATTGCTTCTCCCAAAATTCCCTTCTGCAATATCAGGAAGAATGATGTGGGCAACCCAACGTGCCTGCTCAAGTTTTTCATCGTAAGCAGTAATGTAGGCAGCATGCTTCACAACAAACAAAACAGCATCGTGACCTTTAGGATAGCCTGCTGTTAACAAGGCTTGCTGAATGCTTTCAAATTTCAGGAGTTCTATTTTTTTCTTGATCGCAATTTCCTGTTGACGCAGCTTTTCAAGGTGAGCTTCGGCTTCACGAATCTCCTTGTTAACCAGCGAATCACTTGTTTGCGAAATCGAAGAGAAGGATATACTCAGGCAAAAGACAAAAAGGATAAAACGATATGGATTCATTCGGTACATTTTTCTAAAATCTAAAATAGCTCAAACTAAAATGAAAAAGAATTCCTGATGCGGTAAGATATACAATCATTGTACCAGTAACGGTTAATAAGTAGGGTGAATGAGTCCTTACGATGAATGAATTGTAAAATTACGGCTAATCAATACCTGAAGTGGCGGTTAAAATACCACATGAGACGTATTCCCCTAATACTCATCCAAACAATAAATGCCAGCCAAACGGATAACAAATGCCAATCCATCCAATAGCCCAAATGAATAACCGGAACAAAGCCAACAAAGGTTGCGATAATCAGGGTATCCCGGATGTACCTCATTCTACCAAGACCTTTCAAAAGTTCATCGTAGGTGAATGCAAGCGCATTGAAAGGTTGGACCAGCGCAACAATCCAGAAAAAGGACAGAAACAGCGACAATTCCTCTTCGTTACGCAGGAAAAGGTGTCCGATAAAGGGATATACCAGAAAATAAAAAAGCATTAATCCAATTCCCAGCAAGAGTGTTCTTGAAAAAATGTATTGCGACATGCGCCATAGGGATTCAAAATTCTTTTCGCCAAAATATTTTCCTGCAAGAGCATTTCCTGCGCTGCAATAACCTTCAATTACAAATGCAGAGAACAACCAGATATTCCAAAAAACACCATGAACATTCAGCGCATGTTCTCCGTAGGATGCTGCAATTCTTCCTGAAAAGAAATAAGCAGTTTGTACTGCAATAGAACGAATAATCAGATTGCCTGTGAGTTTTAGCAAGGAATAGATCTCTGAGTTAACTGGGTGTAGAAAATTTAAATTGAAAGGGGTTTTTCGGATCAGCATTACGATGGCCATTCCAAACATTACAATTTGAGAAATTACCGATGCTAGTGCAACTCCTTTTGCTCCCAGTGCAGGAATTACATCACCCAATCCGTTGATAAAAGCAATATCCAGCAGAATATTCAATACTAATCCTGTTACGCTGATCACCATCGAAATCCATGTGTTTTGCATTCCCCTGAATACACCAAAAATTAAAAGTGTGGAAAGTGTAAAAGGAAACCCAATGGAGCGAATGCTGAAATAATCTACCGACTGTTGCAATACTGCTCCCTCCGCATTGTAAAGTGAGAATATTTCCACCGCAAAAAGATTGGTCACCAGATAGAAGAATACGCCAAGCGTAAAATTCATAAAGATGACTTGTGGTATGAGGGTTCGGATTTTATCGAGTTGATGTTCGCCGAAGTACCTGGAAACAACAGATGACATTGCTGTTCTGGTTTGTGCGAATACCCAAATGATGGATAAAAAGAAATTTGTTCCAATTGTTACCGATCCAATTCCAGCATCACCCGGTTGACCGTATTGCCCAATGATTGCGGTATCGCACATTGAAATGATAGGTTCTGCAATAGCCGAAACAATTGCCGGAAATGCAAGGCGATTTACTTCCCTTGTTGGGAAATCACTTTTTACCAGTGAACGCAGCTGTGGAAACATGGCCGTCAGGCCTTGCGGACAAGGGTTTGTGTGCGGTCAGGACCAACAGAGACTACAGTAATGGGAACGCCAACTTCTTTTTCGAGAAATGCAACGTAATCCAGTAATTCTTTTGGTAGCGTTTCAAAGGTTTCAACATCGTTGAGGTCGCAGTTCCAACCTTTTATTTCCTTGTAAACGGGCTCTGCTTTTATTGAGCACAAATCGTAAGGCATATCGGTGCTGAGCTGACCATCAATTTTGTAATGCGTACAAACTTTAATGGTTTCAAACGAATTGAGAACATCCGACTTCATCATTGCAAGAGAAGTAACTCCGTTAATGGTGATGGCATAACGCAAAGCAGGAAGGTCAATCCATCCGCAACGGCGCGGGCGACCGGTGGTTGATCCGAATTCGTTACCGATTTTACGCAGACGGTCACCATCTTCATCTTCCAGTTCAGTAGGGAAGGGACCACTACCAACACGGGTGCAATAAGCCTTGAAAATACCAATGACTTCTCCAATTCTGTTTGGCGCTATTCCTAATCCCGTACAAGCACCAGCAGTTGTTGTGTTGGATGAGGTTACGAATGGATATGAACCAAAATCGATGTCGAGTAATGTGCCTTGTGCTCCTTCGGCCAAAACATTTTTACCCTCACGAAGCGCCTGGTTAATGTAATGTTCTGAATCTACAAATGTGAGTTCTTTCAACGATTCAATTCCTTCGAAAAATGCAGGTTCAAGTGCAGCCAGATCGTACTCGAACTGATGGAATGAAAGAATTTTGATGTGTTTTTCTACCAGCTTTTGGTATTTCTCCTTGAAGTCCGGTAAAAGAATGTCTCCAATACGTAATCCGTTTCTACCGGTTTTATCCATATAGGTCGGACCAATTCCCTTAAGTGTAGAACCGATTTTTTCTTTCCCTTTCGAAGCTTCGGAGGCCTGATCTATTAAGCGGTGTGTTGGTAAAATAAGGTGCGCTTTACGTGAAAGCAACAGACGTTTTTTTACATCAACCCCGAGTTTTTTTAGTGCGTCAATTTCCCGTTTTAAAACAACCGGATCGACAACAACTCCATTACCAACAAGATTGATCACATTATCATGAAAAATTCCGGATGGTATGGTGTGTAATACATGTTTGATTCCGTTAAACTCCAGTGTATGACCGGCATTTGGCCCACCCTGAAATCGTCCGATGATCTGGTATTTTGGAGTGAGAACGTCAACGATCTTTCCTTTTCCTTCATCGCCCCACTGGAGCCCGAGTAATACGTCCACTTTCATTGTTTGTCTGTATATCGAATTAATAATTGATCAAAGTTTGAAACTTTCAACTGCCTCTGTAACATCCGTTGTTACCTGAAAAAGCGTATTGAGTTTGGTAATAAGAAACAACTCCTGAATTTTTTTCGAAAGGTTGCAGATAACTACTTCACCATGCTGATTCCTTGCCTTAGTGAGGATATTCACCAAAACATTGAGTCCGGATGAATTCATATAATCCATTCCACTCATGTCAAGAATAATACGATTACTACCTGCCTTAATGTATTTGTCAAGTGAATCAAGCAAAGGCTGTGCACTTTGTTTGTCCATTAGACGTCCACTCAGTGTTGCGGTTACAACCGGTTTTTGCTCGGAAAGTTTGTAGCTGAATTCCATGGCTTATTTCTTTTTGACCGTTGTTTTTTTTCCGGCGTCTTTTCTGTTTGCGTAAAAATAGAGGGAGTGATGCAATACCTCTACACCAAATATTTCTTCAATTGTTTCCTTGATCTGCTGAATACGCGGATCACAAAATTCGAGGACTTCACCGGTATCTGTACAGATCACGTGATCGTGCTGCTTTTTCGAATATGATTTTTCGAACTGCGCCTGGCTCTTACCGAACTGATGTTTTTTCACCAGATCACAAGCCAGTAGGAGTTCAATGGTGTTGTACAAGGTTGCACGGCTCACCCTGTACTTTTTGTTTTTCATTTTCACATACAAGGACTCGATGTCAAAATGACCTTCGTAATCATAAATTTCATTGAGTATGGCAAACCGCTCCGGGGTTTTCCGGTGACCATGTTGCTCCAGGTATCCCTGGAAAATCTGACGAACGGTCTCTTTGGTCTGCGTGGCGGACATAGGTGAAAATGAGGGGTAAAAGTAAGAAAAATAGCACCCCACAGAAGGGCAACTTTTCAACAGAAATGAGGCAAATGTCTTATTGGTTGTCGATACGTGTAACCGTGTGTACGCCCTCTATTTTCAGGAGATTTTGCATCAAACGGTCTAAATGATGGGTGTCGTGCACATAGAGTAAAACTTTTCCCTCAAACACCCCATCGTGACTTTCAAAGAAGATTGAACGCATATTGATGTTCAATTCCTTAGAGATAACGCTGGTGATTTTGTTAACCAATCCCACATCGTCGATCCCTTTAAAGTGAACCCCGGCAAGAAATTCGATGGCTTCCTGACTTTTCCATCGTGCCTTTACGATTCGGTAACCGTAATTCGACATCAATTCCACTGCATTCGGACAGGTAACACGGTGAATCTTTATTCCATCGCTTACTGTTACAAAGCCGAAAACATCATCACCCGGAATCGGGTTGCAGCAAGGCGACAGTTTGTAATCGATTTGTTTGAGATCATCTCCCAATACAAGGAGGTCATTCCCTGTATCTTTTGCGCCGCTTTGTTTGATCAGATCTTCTACGGTAACTTTTTCACCTGTTGCAGGGAAAAATAATTCTCCGTTTTTAATTTCCAGATCACGCAAAAAACCAAGTTCTATGCTTCCTTTGGCAATGCGGTAATAAAAATCGGTACTGCTGGAGGAATTAAAATGATCTTCCAGTTTTCGTATGTTTTTCTCACTGAAAAGGATGCCATATTGCTCTAAACGTTTGATGAGCATTTCCTTTCCTTCGCGTGCAATGATCTTTTTTTCTTCCTTTAGCGCATCCTTGATTTTCTGACGCGCTTTTGCCGTTGTAACAAACTTTAACCAATCTTCTTTTGGTTTCTGTTTCTTGGAAGTAATTACTTCAATCTGATCTCCGCTGTTGAGTGGGTGACTCAATGGAACCAGTTTGGTATTGACTTTTGCTCCGATACAGCTTTCACCAACTTTTGAATGGATATCGAACGCAAAATCAAGTGCTGTTGCACCCGATGGTAAGGTTCGTAATTCGCCTTTTGGGGTGAAAACAAATATCTCTTCAGAAAATAAATTCAATTTGAACTCATCAAGAAAGTCGAGCGCATTGGCCTGCGGATTCTCCAACAATTCACGGATATTATTCAACCATGAATCAAGTCCGCTTTCTGCACTGTTGTTTTCTTTGTATTTCCAGTGTGCCGCATAACCTCTTTCTGCAATTTCATCCATCCGTTTAGTGCGAATCTGAACTTCCACCCATTTTCCGGTTGGACTCATTACCGTTGTATGAAGCGATTCATAACCGTTTCCTTTCGGTGTGCTGATCCAGTCGCGCAAACGGTCGGGATTGGGTTGATAATAATCCGTTACGATGGAATAAACACGCCAGCAATCGGATTTTTCGCGTTCGTTTTCGCTGTTGAGTATGACGCGAATTGCAAACAGATCGTATATCTCATCAAAAGGAACATTCTTTTGGTGAATCTTTTTCCAAATGGAAAACACCGATTTTGTCCGGCTTTTGATTACATAATTAAATCCTTCTTTGTCAAGTTGCCGCTTGATTGGTAATACAAACTGTGCAATAAAACGATTACGTACAGCTTGTGTTTTTTGAAGTTTGGATTGAATATCATTGTAGGCAGCAGGCTCACGAAATTTTAGGGAGAGGTCTTCGAGTTCTGTTTTTATTGCATTTAATCCCAAACGATGAGCGAGTGGGGCATAGAGGTATTCCGTTTCTGATGCAATTTTCAACTGTTTCTCCTTGCTCATTGAGCCAAGGGTACGCATGTTGTGCAAGCGATCTGCAAGTTTTATAAGAATCACCCTGACATCTTCTGCCATGGTGAGCAGTACTTTTCTGAAATTTTCTGCCTGAATGGATTCTGTATTGTCTACAAATCCGGTGATTTTTGTGAGGCCATCAATAATCTTCGCCACCTTCTTCCCGAACATGTCTTCCACGTCCTCAAGCGTAAGATCTGTGTCTTCAACGGTATCGTGCAGCAATGCGGCAACAATGGAAGTCGCTCCAAGTCCGATTTCTTCTGAACAGATACGGGCAACAGCGATAGGATGAAAAATATACGGTTCGCCCGATTTGCGCCGCATGTTTTTGTGTTTCTCTACTGCGAGATTGAATGCTTTGCGGATGATATCGGTATCTTCTCTATCGCGGGACGCTCTGCAACTGCGGAGTAATCCACGATAGGCATTTAGAATTTCCTGCCGCTCTTTTTCCGGATCAATTACTGGTTTCATCTTCAGATTGCAGGTAATACTTTCGTTTTCACTTCTCCAAAACCGATTCGCAAACCATCCTTTTCGCAATATCCCCGCATAACTACAGTGTCATTGTCGTTTATGAATTTTCGTTCGCTGCCGTCTTTCATTTTCAGAGGTTGGGTTCCCTTCCAGGTGAGTTCAAGCATCGACCCGAAAGTATCGCGGGTGGGACCGGAAATCGTTCCTGAGCCCAGAAAATCGCCGCAACGAATATTGCAACCGTTTACCGTATGATGGGCCAATTGTTGTTCGATGGTCCAATACATGTATTTGTTGTTCGAGTTCGAAATCGTATTATCATTTCCGTCCGGCGTCTGAATTATTACCTCCAGATGAATATCAATATTTTTTTCACCCTGATAACTCAAATAAGGTAATACTGCAGGAACCTGTGTTGCACCTTTAGTTCGGAAAGGCTCTAAAGCATCCAGTGTTACTACCCAGGAAGAAATAGAGCTGGCAAAATTCTTTGCGAGGAAGGGTCCGAGGGGGACATACTCCCATGTTTGAATATCGCGTGCCGACCAGTCGTTCAACAGCACCATGCCGAAAATATACTCATCGGCTTCCTCTGTTGAAATAGAATGTCCCAAAGGCTTTCCCGGAAAAGTGAAAAATCCTGTTTCAAGTTCGAAGTCCAGAAGCTTACACGGACCAAAAGAAGGCAGTTCCTGATCAGGTGCCTTGGATTGCCCTTTAGGACGATGAATTGCAGTGCCGGAACTTACGATAGAGGAAGATCGCCCATGGTAACCTACAGGTAAATGTTTCCAGTTAGGAAGAAGTGCGTTTTCCGGATCGCGAAACATTTTCCCGACGTTAGTGGCATGGTCGATGCTGGAATAGAAATCGGTATAATCACCAATTTGAACCGGTAATAACATTTCAGCTTCAGCTTGTTCAACCAACACCTGGGCAACATGATTGTGGTTGTCGCGTAATTCGGGATTGTTTTCCTCGAGTAGGTCTGAAATCCTGTTCCTGAATTCGCGGACGATTTTTTTTCCGTAGCTCATCATGGTATTGAGCGAATCGGTATCAAAGGCATTGATGTTAAATGGCTGGTTTGGAAGGTGTCCCAAAACATGCAGCGCCTTGAGATCGAGAATTTTATTTCCAATGGCAACACCAACACGTGGTTTTTCTCCTTGGGTTTTGAATACACCAAAAGGGAGGTTTTGTATTGGGAAATCAGATCCCTTTGGTACTTCCACCCATGAGCGGCGGTTTGGATCGTTGGCGCGGATGTTCATAGTGACAGATGTTTTTGTAAAAATAACTGTTCCCCGCATTTATTCAGAAGAAATTCGTTCCAAATTGGATTTGTGATTTTCAAGAGGGAGCAAAAAATAAAAATCAGTCATAGGTTGTTCACGCTGAGCAAAAGGGACGGTGAAAATTGCAAATAACTGCTACTTTTGTGCACCAAAGAAAATTTATGATCCTACCCATTGTTGCATACGGTGATCCTGTCCTGAAAAAGGTGGCTGAAGAGATCGATAAGGATTATCCCGGTCTGCAGCAGCTTATTGCGGATATGTTTGAAACCATGTACAATGCCAATGGCGTTGGTCTTGCGGCTCCCCAAATTGGGAAAAGTATCCGTTTGTTCATTGTTGATGCATCTCCTTTCGCAGAGGATGATGAAGATGGTGAAAACGAGCACCTCAAGGATTTTAAAAAGGTATTTATCAATCCCATTATCGAAGATGAAACAGGGGAGGAATGGGGCTTCAATGAAGGTTGTCTGAGTATTCCCGGTATTCGAGAAGAGGTTTTTCGTGAGGAAAAGATCAAGATTTCCTATTACGATGAAAACTTCAATTTTTTTGAAGAGGAATATGATGGTTTTGCAGCACGTGTTATTCAGCACGAATACGACCATATCGAAGGAGTCCTTTTCACCGATAAAATTTCACCGCTCCGTCGTCGGTTGTTAAAGCGTCGTCTCGAGGAAATTACAATTGGTGATGTTGATGTCAATTATAAAATGCGTTTTCCAAAAAAGTAAATCATGAAAAGAATTCTGTTTGTAGCATTATCGGCATTATTTATTGCATGTGGTTCTGGTAACGAACCCGAAGCCCGTACTGAAGAAAAACTGCGTCAGGAAATTAAGGCAATGGAGGATAGCCTATTCGGCTCGACGGCAGCATTTAATAAGGAAGCAGCAGAAAAGATGATTGCGCTTTACATGGACTTCGCCAATGAATTCCCCAAAGCGAAAGAAGCCCCGGATTACCTCTTAAAGGCAGCAGATGTTGCAACCGCTGTAAACAAACCCCGCATCAAAGAAGATTGTTACAAGCGTATCATTGAGAATTATCCTGATTTTAATCGTCTGGATGCTGTGAAATACCTGCTTGCTTTTACACTGGATGCCGAACTCAATAACCGCGAAGAAGCAAAGACCTGGTACAACGAGGTCATTAAGACTGTTAAGGACACCAATTTCGTCCGCGATTCCAAAGTCCGGATGAACACCATCGACAGTCTTAATTATGATCAGTTCATAGAAATGATCATCTCCAATCCCCAGCCCGTTCAATAATACCCCCTGAAGCGAATTTGGCCGTCAGGCCAAATTCTGCTTCAGGGCCGTTCCCTCATTCATCATTACCTTTGGCCTGTTCGTCAAACCGGTGGTTTGGAGGTTTGAAGATTTGTTCTATATTTGAAACAGCCTAAAGCAACCTAATTCCTGCTTTAGCGTCTTACTACCAAACCAAACCAAAACCATTGCCTATCGCCTAAATTCTACGCTTATCAATTTCGTCAGTCGAACTGTTAAAGGTAGAATTTATGAGCAACGCACTTTGCGACACGCAATTGGTACGTGAGTACCAAAATGGCAATGAAAAAGCCTTCGAAACATTAATGTCACGCCATTCCGATCGGGTTTATTCCTATATCCGGTATATGGTTAAGGACAGTCAGCTTGCAGAGGATATCTTCCAGGATGCTTTTGTTAAGGTAGTACATACCTTAAAATCAGGAAAGTACAACGAGGAGGGTAAATTTCTGCCTTGGGTGATGCGGATTTCCCATAACCTGATCATCGATACCTTCCGAAAAAATGCAAAAATGCCTACGGTTGAACCTCGTGATGAGGATCATGATATTTTTGCCAATCTTCGGGTGTACGACCAAAATATTCAGGATCTCATGATCAATGACCAGATCCTAAAAGACGTACGTATGCTTATTGATTACTTGCCCGATGAACAGAAGGAGGTGGTGATGATGCGCCATTATTCGGATATGAGTTTCAAGGAAATTGCGGAAGCTACCAATGTCAGTATCAATACTGCTCTCGGAAGAATGCGTTACGCGTTAATAAACCTCCGTAAAATGGTGGAAGACAAACATATGGTTCTGGAAAGCTGATTTTTTTCCGAAGCGGGCAATATGCTTCCGGTGATTGCGTTTATTCTTTAAACGCCGTAACGCCTATGAAGCAAAGCTTTACTCCAGAAATTCCTACTTCTTTCATTTCCTCTTCCGATTCGAAAAATTGCAATACGTGCTATTGCCAAAATCGGATAGAACAGCCATACAAGGCTCCAAAAGATGTAGTTGATCGTATTTTGCGCTTTTCACGTTCGCTTGAAGTGCATTCAAGTGAAACCGTTGGAACATTCGCAACAGTTAACAGTTAAAAAATGCCTCCAATCGGAGGCATTTTTTTTTATTGACAATTACCGGGAACACCATCAGGATCGGTTTCATTTCCGAACCATACAACAGCATAGTTTTTAGAAATTCCGATTCCAATTGCATTCCATTTCTTTTTCCACTGACCGGAATTGATGATGACACTATTGTGCGATGAACTTTTTTTCCAAACGTCCAATGCAGTTTTTGCTGTCATTGTTCCACCCGAATTTGCAGAGATTTCATAACCATAACCCGGATAATTACTTAGCTCTTTAGGTTTGTTCCACATGCAATTGGCTTGCTTGTGGTCTTCGGTATAACAGCAGGACGACCATGATCCTTTGTTTGACCAACTGTGCATATTGCATTGGTTTTTGTCGGGCCTGTTGGTTTGTAAATCATTGGCATGTGTGCGCGCAACAAAGGTTAATCCTTTTGATAAAGGAATTACCGGTAGTTTTTTTGATTTCCGGTATTCGGTAATGAGGTTGTACAGTTTATTTTCTTCTGCCGATACACAGGTTGTAAAATTCTTCTTCTGCAATTCTGCATGAATACAATCCTTTTCAGGCAGACTGTTAAAGCTAAAGAGTGCGGCAATTAATAGTGTTTTCATAAGTAAGGAAGTTGAAGAGTTTATACTTCAGATTCAGGAGGGGTGGTCGTTTTTTTCTCGGAATTTTCTTTGTCCGATTCCAGTTCTACATCTTCAAAATCGACTTGTTTCAATAATTCTTCTTCTTCCTCTTCGCTGATACTCATTCCTGCTTCGGCTTCTTCGAGCGTTATTTTTTTTCCGGTAAGAGGGTCGTATAGCATTTGATCTTCTTCATCCGATTCCACTTCTTCATGTGGTTTTTCGCTTTTTACAACATACCAGAATAAAAGCAACAGCAATACTGTAGGTACGCTAATCAGTAATACATTATCTATACTCATGAAAATAATTCTTTGCGTCCGATCTTTGAACAGATAGGACAGGTTTCAGCCTGATGTCCGCGTGCCGGACAATATTTTCTTCCGAAGAAGATGATTTGTAAATGCAATTTGTTCCAGCTCTTTTCCGGGAAAAGTCGTTTGCAATCTTTTTCTGTTTGCTCAACGTTTTTTCCGTTGCTCAAACCCCATCTCCAAATGAGCCGGTGAATATGTGTATCAACGGGAAAAGCGGGAACGTCAAAAGCCTGACACATGACCACTGATGCCGTTTTATGACCAACACCCGGTAAATGTTCGAGGTCTTCAAAATTATCGGGAACAATGCCATTGTGTTTTTCGAGAAGAATTTCTGAAAGTCGGTGAATGGCTTTTGATTTTGCAGGCGACAATCCACACGGTTTGATGATCTCACGGATTTCATCGACTGTCAGCTTCACCATTTTTTTGGGCGTATCGGCTTTTTTAAAAAGCAATGGAGTAATTTGATTTACCCTCACATCCGTACACTGCGCAGAAAGCAAAACAGCAATCAGCAAAGTATAGGCATCCTTATGATCAAGCGGTATAGGCGGATTGGGATACAGCTTGTTCAGTGTGGTGGTGATGAAATCAACCTTCTCCGGTTTTTTCATGGCTGGTGACCAAGAATTTCCATTTTCGTTTTGCAGCGCTGTATAGAAGCCTGTGCCGTTTCGATCAGTTTGTTATCGTATAGGTGGCGAATATAATTTTGGTACGAAGAAATGGCTTCTGCATACCTGCCTTGTGCTTCGCGCATAATTCCATATTCGTTGTAAATGGTTGCTTTATTAATTCCGGGAGTGGTAAGTGCTCTTTCAAGCAGTTTTTCCATCTCTTCGTATTTGCCAAGCGTTGATAACAGAATCGCATAATTGTAATAAACCGCAACATATCCTGGGGTCATTTCCAATGCTGCCTTGTAATGGTTTTCGGCACGCACATAATCATTGTATTTGGTTTCGTAGATCCAACCCAAATGATTGTGTGACATTCCATGATCCGGTGCTTCTGCAATGATCTCAAGCAGCATTTGCTTGGCATCTGCAATTCTGTTTTCCTTGATCAGTAAATCCGCTTCGAAGAATTTATCGTCGAGCTGAAAGTTTGCTTTCTCCATAATTATTCAATTAAATAAATTTCAGCTACAGGACGAAATCCTAGCCATGGCTGAGCTTGTTGGTATTCCAGGTATTGGTCGACAGATGCTTTTATTGCATAGTGTGCAATGCTTCCTCCTTTTGCAATGCCTTTTTCGCGCATCATTTCGGCTGCGTTTCCAAATACATTGTTCAAACCCAAATGATTGGGAAAATAATCCGAAACATAGGCCATTCCTTCACCCCTTTCTTTGAGAAAACTTTCTACACTGGCGCAGCTAAAACTGAAATTGTAGTGGAACAGCTGACAACCTTTGTCGTTAAGACTATCCAGTCTTCCGTTTTTTTTCATCGTTTCATTGGGTAATCCTACTGAAGCAAACTCTTCCCATTCACCTACAGAAGGCAAGCGAAAACGAAGTGCAAGGGAATGATTGGAAAAGGGATTTATTTCGTTGGTGAAGTACATTGAAAGCAATTGACAAAAAATGGTGGCCTGTTCGTGCGAGATTCCGGTTACAGGGTAGTTAAGGGCTTTTTGCGTGTTGAGATCATTTTTCATGGAGGGTGAAAAATACACGTAGATTTTTCCGGAAGCACCGGCCCATGAGAATGTTTGTGTGAAGGCCATTCCATTATCGTTCTGATGGTAGAAATGACTGATACAACGTTTGGTTTTTGGTTCCATTCGATTGGTATCAGGTAAAAGTGATTTCCAATCGATTTCCGGAAGCGGAGATTCATCCATCTGCCACTGAACCATGGTAAGGTAATCCATCACCGAAATTTCAAAGCGGGATGTAAATAGTCCGGCGTTTACAGGTTGATAATCTCTTAACTTGCTGAGAGGGGAGCTGATATATAGACTTCTGTTTCCGTTTCCGATCAGTTCAAACATTTCTGCTTTTGAGTCCACAACAACGATCTTTTGATAGGAAACCGGAACTTCCATCTTTCCTGATTTGCTGAATAAACCGAAAAGTCCATTTTGTTTCACGATAAAGTAATCTTTGCCAACGGGAACAATTGAATCAAAAAAGGCAGGTACAATGAATTTTGCTTTTTTCATCACTCCAAAGTGTTCACCTTCCTTTACCAGACAGTTTCCGTTTCCAAGATCCTGCAGACAAGGTGTTTTTTGGGCACTGGCTGTAATTGCGGTAGTACAAAAGATAATTAGAAAAAGGATGTTTTTCATTGGTGGTGTCAATGTGTTATGGTAATGTAAAATGGTTTTTAATCAATGCAGGATTTTATATACCAACTCTTTCATGATTTCTTCATCATTGCTTTCAGTTGTATTTACTCCTTTGCTTTTTAGATCTGCTTCCAGCAGGTATTCCATTACCTTCAGCAATTTGCCGGGAGTAAACGATTTTGCATAACGTGCATAATCGCGAACAAAAAATTCATTCACCCCAAGTTCTGCAGCAATCTCGCGCGCAGGTAAACGGGATACAACATGGTATTTCAAAATCTTGGAAAAGAATCCGTACAATGAGGGAATGGTCATTTGTATGGGATGCGATTTTTTGTTCGCAGCAAAATACTGAACGATGCGATTGGATTTTAAAATATCCTTTTCCCCAAGCGAATTCTGCAATTCGAAAATGTTGTAGTCCTTGGAGATCCCGATGTTTTGCTGAATGATCTCATCGCTGATCTCTGTTCCTTCGGGAAAGAGGATTTTTAGTTTGCCAATCTCATTGCTGATCTTGGCCAGATCGTTACCCAAAAACTCGGCGAGCATGGCGGCTGACCGTGGCGAGATTTTCATTTTTTGTGTCTTCACAAACTTCTCGATCCATTCGGCCAGTTTGTAGTCGCGCACTTTCTCGGAGACGTAATACACTGTTTTTTTATCCAGCATTTTACCAAACTCCTTGCGGCGGTCTACAGTTTTGTATTTGTGGCAGAGGACAAGAATGGTGGAGCTCACGGGATTTTCCACATAACTTTTTAGCTCCTCAATTTTTTTCATGTTTTGCGCTTCCTTCACAATCACCACCTGGTATTCGGCCATCATCGGATAGCGTTTACAGGTAGCAATCAGATCGCCTTCGCTGATGTCTTGTCCGTACACCACAGTCTGGTTGAATTCGCGTTCCATTTCATCCAGGATGTTTTCCTGCATGTAATCCGAAAGCAGATCAATGTAGAACGGCTCTTCACCGCAAAAGAAATAAACCGGATGATAGATCTTGTTTTTGAGATCGCGCATGATCTCTTCAAACTGATCAACGGCTGACTTTTTGCTCATTCGAAGCGGAGGTGTTTGATGGAACGCCCGAAATTAATCAACTCATAGAGAGAATCGATACCAATCTCCAGATGTTTATCCACGAAATGCGTGGTCACAATCTTGTCGCTGGCTTCTGTTTTTACTCCCTCGGGTACCATTGGCTGATCGGAAACGAGCAGGAGTGCTCCGGTGGGTATTTTATTGGCAAATCCTGTTGAAAACAAGGTGGCCGTTTCCATATCTATGGCCATTGCGCGGATTTTTCGGAGGTATTCTTTGAAATCTTCGTCATGCTCCCAAACCCTTCGGTTGGTGGTGTATACCGTCCCGGTCCAGTAATCGCGGTCGTGTTCGCGGATGGTGGTGGAAATGGCGCGCTGCAACTGGAAGGCGGGTAGGGCAGGGACTTCCGGCGGGAAATAGTCATTGGAAGTACCCTCACCACGAATGGCGGCAATAGGCAGAATGAGATCGCCGATGTTGTTTTTCTTTTTGAGTCCCCCACATTTCCCCAGGAAAAGCACCGCTTTCGGTTGAACAGCTGTAAGCAGATCCATAATTGTAGCTGCATTGGCGCTTCCCATCCCGAAGTTAATGATGGTAATATCGCCGGAGGTTGCGCTGGGCATGGCTTTGTCGATACCGTCGATTTCGGCTCCTGTTCTCTTGGCAAAAAGGTGAACGTAGTTGCTGAAATTGGTGAGCAGGATGTATTTTCCAAATTGCTCTATAGGAACTCCGGTGTACCTTGGTAACCAGTTTTCAACGATTTCGGGTTTGGTTTTCATGGGATATGTATTTTTAGCCTCATAATGGAATCCGGACTCCTCTATCCATCCTATCCTTTCAAAATTAAGAAGGAAGCGGGCAAGCCCCAAATTTTCGATGAATTCCGTCGGAAATGGGTGGCTCTTACACCTGAGGAATGGGTGCGCCAGCATGTGCTTGTTTACTTGAAAACACAGAAAAAGGTTCCACCCGGACTCATCGCCGTTGAAACCTCCATTACCCTGAACGGGATGCAACGCCGGTGCGACGCTGTTGTTTATGATGTTTCCGGACAAGCACTCTGCATCATCGAATGCAAGGCTACCAGCGTTCCTCTCAGTCAACAGGAGTTCGATCAGGTATGGAACTATAACCGGGTGCTAAATGTTCCGATGCTCGTTCTCAGCAACGGACTCCAACAGATTCAGGCTCGCATTGATTCTTCAGGGAAACCAAAGTTTTTACCCGAATTACCTGATTTTGAAATGTTTAATTAAATTATGTAAATTACGTTATGTAAATTACGTAATTTTTTAAACGCTGGGTTGTATCCATGAACTGAGCCATTCGGAAAAGTAGAGATCGTAGATTTTCCAGGTGTTTTCATCAAAATAGATCATTTCCTGTTCATTAAGTCGCTTGAGTGATACCTGCACCGATGAGCTTGTACCCAGTTCGTATTTCCGGATGAATTCTTTGGATAAGGGTTTTCCTACTTCTCCTTCTTTGGCAAGGCCGATTAGTAAATTCCATTGGTTTTTGGTCAGCAGATTGCGGTAACCGGTGTAAATGGCTTCTTGTTCTTTGAGGATCGTCTTAAAGGCGTGTTCCACTTCTTTTTCGGTGATCTGTTTTTTTCCGTTGGCATACAGCTTATGAAAAAGATACTGTACGTACCAGGTGTGCCGTTTGGTTTTTTGGAGTCCCAGATGAATAGCAGGAACAGAAATGGAGAATTTATTTTTTTTGAAATGATTCAGGATAAAGGCGGAATAAGCCTCCTCGCTGATTTTTTCAAGCTGCATGATTTCCGCACTCTGGTAAAAGGGTTTGTTGTGTTGCGCAAACATGGCACCGAGTAAATGCTGGCGACTACCCGAAAAAATAAACGAAAGGTATTTGCATTTCTGAATTTCGGCCCGCAGAAGCGATTGTGTGTTTTTTTCAGGAAAGAAAGCGATCTGCTGAAACTCATCGAAGGCGATGACCATCCGGATTTTGAGCGATTCCAAAAAGCGGAAGATTTCTGTCAGTGTAAGTTGCGGCGACGATTTATCACCTAGCTGAAATTCCACAGCCGGATCGCCGGTTACAGCATCGTAGCGGATAATCGGGTTGAGAGTGCGAAACATTCCCCGAATGGTTTTGATGAGTTTTTCAGGTTTGCTTTCAAGAAGCGCCACCACTTCTCTTGCCATTACCAAACAAAAGTCATTCAGGTTTTCGCAGGGCAACAGGTCCACACTAAATGTTTTCAGTCCCTTTACATTCTTCACCTGATGAAAAGCATGTTCAATCAAAACAGTTTTTCCCATACGGCGATGGGCGAGTATCACCAGATTTCGCTTGTTCCTGATCGCATTGGTAATGCGTGCAGTTTCTTCTTCACGGTCGCAAAAACGTTCCGGACCTTCATATCCCGAAATGCTGAATGGATTATCAGTACCGTTCATAATTACGTAATTTACATTACGCAAATTACGTAATTTTTTCTGAATGGATTCAACTCCTTACTTGAGTTAAAATTATTTTACTGATTTTTAGGTGTTTATGGTTTTAAATTCGCCATCTTGCAATATTCTTTTTCTGCGCTCGTCTTCCGAAACAGATGAGTCACGTAAGAACTGCCATAGTTAATGTTAGCATGACCGAATCCCAGAACCAGGAGATTGATTCTACGGTAAAGCGTGAGCGGAAGAAGCTGTTTCGTTTCATCCGCGATCGTGTGCGTACAGACGAGGAAGCCGAAGATATTCTGCAGGATGTCTTTTACCAGCTGGTGGAATCCTATCGTTTGATGCGTCCGATTGAGCAGATGAGTTCCTGGCTGTTTACGGTTGCACGCAACAAGATCACCGATCGTTACCGGAAAAAGCAAACCGGTTCGCTTGAAGATATTGCAGTGCACCGTGATGATGAGGGTGAACCGCTGTTTCTGAGTGATCTGTTACGGGGAACTGCTGAAGATGGTGAATCGATGATGACCAATGAGCTGATCATGGATACCATTATGGATGCACTGGAGGAGTTGCCTTCTGAACAACGTGAGGTTTTTGTGATGCATGAACTCGAGGACAAAAGCTTCAGGGAAATTGCCGAAATAACCGGAGCAGGACAAAATACCTTGTTGTCGCGCAAACGATATGCTGTGCTTTTTTTACGCGAGCGACTCCAATCACTTTATGATGAACTATAAACTTAGTTGATATGTTTGAATACTTTTTTACACGAGCCTTTAAAATACTGTTTGCAGTATTGTTCGGACTGTTGTTTGGCGGATTGATCGTCATGTGGCTGTGGAATGCATTGATGCCTGCCGTATTTGACTTACCGGAACTGACTTTTATACAGTCGGCAGGAATCCTGCTACTCAGTAAAATTCTTTTCAGTGATCCTTCATTCGGTTTTGATCGCAAATGCGGCGGATGCGGTGGGAAATCGCGTCACCAGCATTGGAAATCGGCCATGCGTGCTAAAATGGCGGGTATGCCCGAGGCTGAACGTGAAGCATTGCGCAAGAAATTGTCGCGTTGCGGATGGAATCAGGAAAGCGATGAGAAGAGTGAATAGATTTTAATTCGAAAGGTTAATTCTCATCCAGCAAATCCGGTCTGCGCTCACGGGTTCTGCGAAGTGCTTCGTCCATGCGCCAGTTTTCAATATCGCGGTGATTGCCGCCAAGAAGGATGTCGGGCACACGCCTGCCTCGCCATTCTTCCGGTCGGGTATATACAGGTGGGGCCAAAAGGTCGTCCTGAAACGAATCGGTAAGGGCAGAGGTCTCATCGCTCAATACTCCGGGAATTAAACGGATAATTGCATCACAAAGCACAGCTGCAGCTAATTCTCCTCCGCTCAGTACATAATCGCCAATGGAAATTTCGCGTGTAACGTATTCATCACGGATGCGCTGATCAATGCCTTTGTAGTGCCCGCAGATGATCAAAAGGTTTTTTAAGAGCGAAAAGCCATTTACATCGCGCTGATCGAGCGTTTTACCGTCGGGTGTCATGTAGATGATCTCGTCGTATTTGCGTTCAGTCTGAAGCTTGTCGATGCATTTGGCAATGGGTTCGGCCATCAGTACCATTCCTGCGCCACCGCCATATTGGTAGTCGTCGACTTGCTTGTGCTTGCTTTCCGAATAATCGCGGATGTTGTGTACATGGACTTCAACATGTCCTTTTTCAATGGCACGCTTGAGGATGGAGTCGGCAAACGGACTTTCCAGCAGCGAGGGGAGGACGGTGAGTATATCGATGCGCATGGGGTAAAGGTAGGGAATGTGCGAATATTCTAATGTGGGAATGTGGGAATCCCGACGCTACGGTCGGGATGATTCTTCCTTTGGTCGAATCATGTGCGGATATACGTTTGAAGAATTGATATCCGTGATAAGGATTGAGGGTGGTTTCTTATTAACTCTTCTTCCCTTGATCCTTAATGGTGACAGATGGAGGGAAATATGGATGAATCGAAAGTCATCAATACCCTTCAGGGTAATTTTTGGGGTAATCGAATTCTGTAAATGTACCAGTGTCGCGGCTGATCTCTTCCCATTTGGATGTGCTGAACCGGATGCATACCATTCCGCAGGTTGGGATATTGGAGATATTGGCGCCTGAGAGGTAATTGGCAAAATCAGTAAAACCGGGATTGTGTCCGAACAGCATTACCGTTTTTGCATTTGCAGAGAGTTCATTGACCACTTTTAGTAAGGTGCGCACATCTGCTTCGTAGATGGAAGATTCGGTTTTGATGTTTTCTGTTTTATAACCGATTTCTTTTGCGATTTTTTTGGCAGTGGAGTAGGCGCGCTTGGCAGGACTGCTTACGATCAAATCCGGTTTTATTCCTTTACTGCGAATGATTTTTCCCATGAAAGGCGCATTGCGTTTTCCCCTTTCGTTCAGTGGTCGGTCGAAATCGCTAAGGCTTAAGTCGCCCCATGAAGATTTGGCGTGACGAATGAGGTAAAGCGTTTTCATGGCTGAACCTTCCGGAAAAGTTTCTTCAGTTTTTCCATTTTTTTCAGGTCTTTCAGATCGCTTTCCTCTCCATATTCTTCAATGAAGCCACAGGAAATGCAGATGTAGAGGTCAATCGAAACAGACGAAAAGGAACTAATGCCAATGGATGAGCGTTCACCACGTTTGGTTGTTCCTTTAGTCGTGTACACTTCGGTAGAGTTGCATTTCGGACAACATCCTGATTTTTTCATAGGAGAAAAAAGACGTTCGTGTCAACCGAAAATTATGCGGTTACTTTCTTGCGGAAATTATCTGCAACAACGAGATCTTTTGTGCCGTGTGTCCAGGAATAGAATCCTTCTCCTGATTTCACACCGAGTTTTCCGGCTGTAACCATGTTTACCAGCAATGGACAAGGCGCATATTTATCTTCTCCGAAACCTTCCTGCAGTACGCGGAGGATGGAGAGACAAACATCGAGTCCGATAAAATCGGCTAGTTGCAGTGGTCCCATGGGATGCGCCATTCCCAGTTTCATTACGGTATCAATTTCCTCAACACCCGCCGTACCTTGCCAGAGGGTAATGATGGCTTCGTTGATCATAGGCATGAGAATCTTATTGGCAACAAAGCCGGGATAGTCGTTTACTTCTACAGGAACCTTAGCCAGTTTGCGCGACATTTCCATAACGGCTGAAGTCACTTCATCGCTTGTGGCATATCCGCGAATGACTTCCACCAGTTTCATTACCGGAACGGGATTCATGAAGTGCATACCGATCACCTTATCAGGACGCTTGGTTTGTGCTGCAATACGGGTAATGGAAATGGACGAAGTGTTGGTGGAAAGAATAGCATTTGCAGGTGCAAAGGCATCCATGTCGCGGAAGATTTTCAGTTTGAGATCTACATTCTCAGTAGCGGCTTCAACAACAAGATCTGCATCGGAAACTCCGGTTTTAAGATCGGTATAGGTAGTGAGGTTTTTGAGTGTGTTTTCCTTGTCGGCCTCAGTAAGTGATCCTTTCGCAACCTGACGATCGAGGTTCTTACCAATAGTGGCCAGTGCTTTTTTGAGTGCTTCTTCCGAAACATCGATCAGATTGACTTTATACCCGAATTGAGCAAATACGTGAGCGATACCATTTCCCATGGTTCCTGCTCCGATCACAGAAATGTTTTTCATCTTGGTTGATTTTGTGGCTCTAATATAGTGGGAAAAAGCACCCGTTGCGCTAAATTTAGGCCAGTGTTCAAAACCCGTATTCGCTGGTATAAAATTGGAGCTTCCACAGATGCAATTGTTGCTTCTGTTCCACTCAATGGTGTTAAAGGAATTAACGTAGGTGGAAAAAATATCTGCCTGGTTCACACCACCGAAGGATTATCGGCAGTTCGCGATAAATGTCCGCACCAGGGTGTTCGCTTAAGCAAAGGCGGCTGCGCAGAGGACGGTAAAATTGTTTGTGCCTGGCACCGTTATGCTTTCGATCTCAAAACAGGTCGGGGTGCAGGATTGCATGTCGATGTATATCCCATCGAAATACGGGATGATGGAGTTTATCTGGGAATGGAATATCTCAGCTTGTTTTAGAAAACAGAATCTTGAGTTCCGATTGCAATGGTACTAACGAATAGATTTTCGTTCACCTTGCTGGAATAGGTTAGGAGTTATCAGTTATTAGTTAGGAGTGAAGAGTCCATTCACTGTTTACCGTTCACCCTTCACTTCCTCACCCGATACACCACTGCCATTCCTGTACCAATTGCCATGATGAGACAACCGATCCACAGGATGGAAATCCATGGAAAACGAATGGCATGCATTATAATAAATTCCGGTGTTGTAATTTCAAGGGTAATTTCCGTTCCACCGTGTTCAAATCCGGTATGGGAATGCTCATCTTTTTTGGGTTTTACACTCTTAATTGCAAATGAAGTCTTCAATTCTTCAGAACGTGCAGGAAGGGAACGGAATTCATTTTCCTCTATAAAGAACACCGGATTTACTTCTTTTCCATAACGGAAACTTATGTCCCAAATATCATACACGACCATATTCAATTGTGCAGCAGAAAGTGAGGTGTCGAGTCCTCGTTGGGCTTTCTCTTCTCCGTTTAATGAACGAATACCCGCAACGCGCAAAATGAAACCTGGATTTCCAATGGTGTCGTTTTCATGGGTGGTTATTTCATAAGGAGGCATGTTGTCGTCCTCTTTAACCAAACGCAGATCGGCATATTTGATGTGCGTAAAAATATCATGATCGAAATAATGTTTTGTTCCGGGTTCGGCAACATTACTCATGTCGTTTAACTGTACAAATGGTTGGAGATGAAATAATTTTTCACCGGCTTGCCATGCCGACCAGGGTTGTGCGGCAAAATACAATTCAGCACCCGGATCGGTAAGTAGTTCCCAATTCGAAATGTCTGAAGTTAGTTGTCCTGACGAAGTGTGATCGTTTAAACACCGATACACATTTCCATCGAACTTCATGTGTTCACCTTTTTGAAATTGCGCAGGAACTTTAGAGAAATAATCGATGTTGAAACGTAAAAAATGTTTTTCCTGACTTGTACCGGAGTAATGCACAAAGTATTCCCTCATTTCCGTGGTATCCCCTTTGAAAATTTGCACGTCGGTAAGATTGCTCAAATCTTTTCCAAGCATCGACAAATTATATCCGTAAGGTGTTTCTGAAATAATGGTTTGCTTATTCTGTGAGATCAAAGCACCAAGCATCAGAATTCCGAATCCAATGTGGGCAATGGAGGATCCTGCAATATTCATTTTCCCTTTCAGGAAACGCAGCCAGTAATCGGCATTGGCAACGACCGACCAAAGGGCAGTGAACAATAACAGGTTGTACCGGTAATGCGTGAGTTGTAAAATAGTACCCAATGCAATCGTGAGTACAATCGCAATTACAAGCGAAGGCAAAATCTTTTTCCCGAATTCTGTAAAGGAAGTGTTCTTGTATTTGAGGAATTGTCCGAACGCAATCAGTAGACAAATGATTACCGCAAATGGTGCTTGCCAGCGGTTGAATGCTTCGTTTCGTGCTGCCTGTTCTACCAGATTCATTTTGGTATCGAAGAGCAGATTGATAACAGGAATAGAAGTACTGAAAGTGATCTGCACTGCCGATAACACGAGTACCAATGACCCGATGAACATCCAGAACTCGCGCGACCATAATTCTTCTTCCTTTTTCTCTCTTGGAAAATGCAGCAGGTAATTATTGATCAGGAAGATAATGGTGTAGGTAAATGCAACCAAAATAATTAATCCACGCCAGGTCAACACAAAATCACCGGAACTGTAAAGAACTGTATTGAGGTCAATAAAAATTCCGAAAAGAACAAGTGCTAAACTGATTACAGTATATTTTATCTGTGCTTTTTTATCAACCAAAAGCAAGGTGAATGATGCCCAGATGAAAAACAACAAACAAAACAAAAGCTGACCTAACATTCCATCGCCGGTAAAGGAGTGGACAGAAGTATCACCCAAGACTCCGCTTCGGGTAAGAAACGTTGAATAGAGGATCAAAATAAAGCTGATCAGTGTAAGGAAGAAAGTCGAATAAAGTGAGCGTGACTGATTACGGTTGACAAGCATTAAATGTCCGGCCCCAACCAAGGTGATCCATGGAACCAACGATGCATTCTCAACAGGGTCCCAAGCCCAAAATCCTCCGAAACTCAGCGATTCATACGCCCATGCCCCTCCCATCAAAATACCAATGCCTAACACAAGTATTCCGGCAAATGTCCAGGGAAGTGCAGGTTTGATCCATTCGGAATAAGACCGTCGCCATAATGCGGCTGCTGCATAGGCAAATGGCACAATAGTCAATGCAAAGCCGAGGAAAAGCGTTGGGGGATGAATGATCATCCAGTAATTCTGAAGCAAGGGATTCAATCCGCGTCCATCTGCAAAGCGAGGATCGAGCAATAGATAATCGGGGATTAAGGACCAAAGCGCGCTGAGCCCATCAATGGTTTCGCGTTGTAAGGCAAAAGGACTTGTCCCAACCCGATAATCGCCGATATAAATACCGAGCAACATACTCGAAATAAAAGCCAGCAACAATGCGAATACTGCGAGTACTTCGTTTTCCCATCCCTTTGCAAAACGCAGTAAAAACAATCCTATAACTGAATGCCAGAAAATCCAAAGCATAAAACTTCCCTGCTGTCCGCCCCAAAAGCAAACCAGGATGTATTCGAACGACATCTTTGTATTGCTTTGTTCCCACACGTAATCGTATTCGAAATACTGCACCACGAGCAGATAAAACATTGTACCAATGAAAATAAATGAAGATGCTGCAGCAATCAGAAAAGTACAGCGTCCCCATTTTTTCCATTTGTCCTGTTCTTCTCCGGTAGCTTTACTGGCACGCAGATAAGTGTAAAAAGCAATAAGGGAAGCAACGAAGGTAAGCGAAACGAAAAATCGTCCGATTAATCCGGGCAGGAGGTGTTCTCCGGTGTAGGTTTCGATCACTGTGTTTTATTAACGTCGTTATACTTCGAAGGACATTTCATTGAAATCTCACTTGCAAAAAAGGTATCACCATCGGCAGAACCTGTGAGTACCACGCTTTCAGAACGTTCAAAATCCTGTGGTTTGGCTTTGTTGTAGACCACTTTTTTCAGGTTGTTTTCTTTATCCCGAATATAAAACGAACAACGCATGGGTTCAGATGTGATTTCGTATTCGTGATCCAGATGACCAACCACTGTGAATTTTTTTCCGGGTTGCTCAAAGGCCTGCGTAAAGTTGGCATATGTACTAGCACCGCTTAATGAAGTAAGTATTACTCCAATGGATACAGCGATTACCAATAAAGCTATGATGTGGGTTTTTTTCATGACTGACGTTCTTTAATTTCTTTTTCAAGACGCGTAATCTTACGATCGATGAGAAAAAGATAAACTACTATTCCAATGAAGATGATTGCAATTACACCAAGTGTAACATTCATTTTTCCTGCGGCGTGCATAGAGGTTTCTATTCCGCCGGCAAAAGAATCATAACTGTATAGCAATGCCAGAATTAGAAAAAGTAGAGTTTTCATGCGTTTTCAATTTGTTGTTTGATTCGTTCTGTCCTGTTGCGAAGCTGAAGAATCCATAATGATATTCCCATCCATCCTAAAACAGCCGGATAGAACACCGTTCGCAATGCGTTATCCAAATCGTAACTGCTGAATGCGGGATTGCCACCGTTTCCGGGATGTAAAGAGTCGGTAAGTCGGGGAAGCACCATGAGAAGTACGATCAGTATGACGTAAGCAAACACATTGTAAACAGCTGCCACCCTTGCTTTGTTTTGTTCCTCGTTGATCGATCCGCGAAGGATGGTGTAGGCAAAGTAAATCAGTGTGGTAATGGCAGCACCGTTCAGTTTGGTATCGCTCACCCACCATTGACCCCAAGTAAATCGGGCCCACAAAGAACCGGTGAGCAGGCCAAGTATTCCGAAAAGCAATCCCACATTTACTGCCTGCCTTGCGATTAAATCGTGATCAGGATTTAGTCCGGAAAGATATTTGATGCTGTAAACAACTGAAATTGTCATGAGCAACATCATGGTAAACCACATGGGAACATGAAACATCAGATTGCGAATACTCTCACGCAAAATTTCGCGATTGGGAAAGTAGAATGCAGTTACTGATCCTGAAAAACTTTCCGGTGCTTCATTTTTGAGTTGATCGTTTTTAACACTTTGCTCAGCACGAAAAGCGTTGGGAAGCATGAAAGTGCCTTCATCATAGCTCACGAAAACATGCAGGGATTTTGACGGTAATTCATCGGGAACCTCCACCGAAAAATGCAGTTCCTGGTCGTCAATTACTTCCACATTATTGCAGGTCAGGTGAAATCCATCCGATTCGAGCCAAACTCCGGGATGTTGCATATCCGGTGGATTGTTGCGGAAATGGGTGTTGTATCCTATTACTTTGATTTCGGAATTTTCTCCGGTATTCAGGTTTTCCGGTGAAACAGCAGTTAAACCCGGACCAAGTGGGGTGTTTAGGCTCACCACAATGACATACAGCAGTAGAGCCACACTTAAATATTTCCACCAGTTTTTCATTCGGAGAGCTGCTTCAGATTATTCGCGCCAAAGGTAAGGAAATAAGATATAGGAGAGGGCTGCAATGAGGATGTTAAGACCTGTTAAAATGAGCAATTCGGTGGTTCCGTACTCCCAGGGTAATCCCCTGAGCGCTATGCCAGAAAGTCCAATTAATGTAAGCAATAAAGGCAGAATCAGAGGAAAGCCAAGAATGGCCATTATTCCCAATTGGTTACCTGTTTTCGCTGCAATAGCTGCAATCATGGTGAAAATACCCGCAAAACCTGCACAGCCGAGAAGGAGTGCAACCAGGTACATACCTGCATTCGCGCCTTCGAGTGGACTTGTCCCCAGAAATAAGGAATAAAAGAGTAGGGTGACCAAAGCTGTAATACCCATGAGCAGGATATTATAGATCATTTTACTCAAAATTACAGCGGCGGGCGAAACGAGGGTGTAAAGATAGAGGAGTCGGTAACGGCTTTCGGTTTGGAAACTTTTGGAGATGGTATTCAGGGCAGAAAAGAGCAGGATTACCCAAAATAATGTATTCCAAACAGTAGTATCCTGCAATTCGCGGAACGAGAGGTAGCATAAAAAAACAGTGGTCACCACATACAGCAGAATACCTCCAATTGCCACTTTGTTGCGGATTTCAAGGTCAAATTCCTTTCGTATGAGCACACCGATTTCGCGGATTAACATGTTGCTAAGGTAATGAAAACAGTTGCACGGCTTTTGCTACCTTTATCACAATGCGAAAACTTCTTCTAATTCTTCTGATGCCATTGAGCATCCCGGTTTTTAGTCAAAATCCCGAAGTTGTACTCACCACGGGTCATACCGATCAGGTCAATACCGTCGATTTCAGCAAAGACGGTCGATGGCTTGCTACAGGGGGGAATGATAACAATATCAAATTATGGGACGTCCGCACAGCCCGTGAATACCGTACACTTGCTGGGAGCGACGGACGAATTGTTGATGTTCATTTCACAAAAGATTCGCGCAAAATTGGAGCGCTTAATTATAATGAACAGCTGAGAGTTTGGGAGTGCAAATCAGGAAAAGAACTTTTTGTAATAGATGGAATTAGCTCAACCTCTGAGTCCTTTCAGTTTGTGAGAAATGATTCATTGGTATTTTTTGTAACAAACAACCATGAATTTGCGCTGGCCGATGCCAATTCCGGCAAAATTTTGATCAAAAAGAAAATGGAATGGATGCCAATGCGGATGGTAGCATCGCCCGATGGTAAGTGGATATATGCGCTGGATCATACCGGTAAACTCATTGAACTTTCAATGCCTGATTTTTCTGAACACAGATCAACTCAATTATTCACAACATTTCAATATTCACCGGCACGTTTAATGGTTGATCCTACAGGGAAATGGTTAGCTGCTGCATATGACGATCAGACTGTAAGAATATATGCAACTGCTGAATTAAAGGAAAAAAAAGTGCTAATGGGACATCAATCACGATTGGTGGATCTCTGTTTTTCATCCGATGGGAAACGTTTGTTTTCAGTTGATCATTTTGGATTTATCAGATCCTGGGATCCTGAAAGTGGAAAACAATTGTTTGCAATGGAGAAAAAATATGTGTCGATCCGCAGAATGTGTATGCATCCATTCGAGAATATTTTGGCCTACACTGCATTTAAGGATGTATTTTATATGGAAGCCGTCACAGGTAAGGATCTCAAAGTCTTTCGTTCAAAGGCAAACAGGGTGTTGAGTATGAGTTATGACCAGAAAGGGAAATTTCTAGCTACTGCCTACGATGATTTAAGCATTAAGCTATGGGATCTGGAAAAATTGCGCATCACCAAACAACTTGACGGATTCTTTCCGGTATGTTTCAATTCTTCCGGAAACCGATTGATCTGTATGAGTAATCAGATCCGATTAAAAGTGTATGATGCTGAAAATGGCACAAGCATTAAAGACCTTGATACTGATAGTGAACTGATTCAAAATCTCTCATGTAGTAACAACGACCGCTTTGTTGCCGGTGCAGGTTTTTTGGGTGTAATAAAAATCTGGGATCTGGAATCCGGAAAAATGGTGCGTAAACTCAATGGGCATGTAAACGGAGTATATGCTACTGCATGGAGTCCCGACGACCGCTTTCTAGTTTCGTGCGGAATGGATCAGACTGTTCGCGTTTGGGACATGGAAAAAGGGAATGAGATTGCAACTTTAAGCGGACATGAAGTATTAGTGCATGATGTTGCGTTTAGTCCAGATGGAAAATATTTTGCTTCTGTGGCTTGGGACAAAACCGTTCGGATTTGGGAAACTGGATCCTGGAAACTCTGGAAAGAATTGAAAGGGCATATCAATATTGTAACCGCAGTTACTTTTAGCGGCGATAGCAAATATGTTATTTCAGGAGGAGGTAATAATGTTGTTGCACCAGCAGATAACAGCATTCGAGTTTGGGATGTTTCCACCGGAAGTGAAGTGTGCGTTTTTCGCAATCCAACAGGACAGATTAATCACCTTGAAGCTGAACGAAAGGGGAATTTATTATTCTCCTGTTCCAACGATGGGATGGTGAAAGTGTGGGATCTGAAAAAATGCACAGAGATCGGGTCTCTAATTTCTGCAAATAAAACAGATCACATTATTGTTACTCCTGATCATTATTATACCGCATCCAGAGGTGCCTTTGCATCTGTTTCCTTTAGGATTGATGATCAGTTGTTCCCATTTGAGCAATTTGATATGCGATTAAATCGTCCAGATATAGTGGCATCGCGAATCGGGAAAACACCAGCGAATCTGGTTAATGCATTTAACTACGTATATAGAAAAAGGCTAGAACGATTGAATTTCAGAGAAGAAGATTTCGGGACAAAATTTCAGGTACCCGAGGTGTTTCTTGATCGATCCGCCCTTGTTTCTCTCACAACCACCGAAGAATTGAAATTTCCCGTTAAGCTAAGTGATGCAACAGAAAAACTTGATCGTTTGTTGGTGCGTGTTAACGGCGTTCCGCTTAATGGTCCTGCAGGAATCGATCTTCGTCGTTATAACTCGCGTTCCATCGATATGGAAGTTGCAATTTCTTTATTGCCGGGAACGAACCATGTACATGTTTCCTGCGTGAATGAAAAAGGAGCAGAATCGCTGTTGCATGAGTTTGAAGTAGTACGTGGCGGCGCTTCAAAATCGAACAAAGTTTATGTTGTTGCCATTGGAGTTGGTGATTATAGCGATGATCAGTTCGATCTGAAATATCCGGCAAAAGATGCAAAGGATTTCATTTCAAGGATTCGCTCTACCAACGATAAAACCGCTGATATACGTTCGCTGTTGTTATGTGATAAACAAGTAACCAGAGAAGCTTTGGATAGCATTCGAAATTTTATTGCTGCTGCCGGTTCACAGGATGTGGTGATTTTGTTTCTTGCCGGTCATGGTGTTTTGGATGTTGATTACAATTATTTTTTCGCAACCGAAGATATCGATTTTTCAAATCCCGGTGTACGTGGAATTGCCTATGAGCAGATTGAAAAGCTATTTGCATTGATTCCGGCACAACGAAAATTATTGATAATGGATACCTGTCATAGTGGAGAACTTGATAAAACGGAGCTGGAAAAAGAAAAACAGGTAGAGGTAGAAGTTAAGAATGTTCAGTTTCGTGCAGTTGGAGCAGGAGTAAAGCAACGCCAAATGGCAGGTGGTTCCTCCACAGAAATGATGCAATTGCTGTTTGCAGATGTCAAAGATCAAACAGGTACAGTTGTAATCAGTAGTTCCGGTGGAGCAGAGTTTTCAATGGAAAGCGATGAATGGAAAAATGGATTGTTCACCTATTGTATTTTGAGTGCCGGCAGCGATTTTTCTGCGGACATAAATCATGATAAACGGATCTCAGTCTCCGAATTGCGGCAGTACACCTATTTGAAAGTCGAAAAATTAAGTAAGGGCCTACAAAAACCGACAACACGATCGGATAATTTGTTTTTGGATTTTTATGTCTGGTGATCAGGCGGTGACAGCCAGCTGAGGAACAGGTTCTCCCCGAAGGAAGGATCGGTACCAGTATCCCGAATCTTTAATGGTTCGTTTTTGTGTTTTCATATCCACATGCACAATTCCAAATTTCGGCGTATATCCTTCTGCCCATTCGAAATTATCGGTGAAGGACCAGATGAAATAACCGGCAACATTTATTCCTTCATTTTTTGCCTTGAGCACTTGTTCAATATATGATTGCAAAAACAATGTGCGGTTCAAATCATGTACTCTTCCGTTTACAAGTTGATCCTGAAATGCTGCGCCGTTTTCTGTGATGTAAATTTTTTTCACATTGGGGTAAGCACCAAATTTTTTAAGCATTGTATAAATAGCTTCAGGATAGATTTCCCAATTCATTTGCGTGTGCGGTACATTTCTTTTACTGGCCGGAACTAGGCGTGCTTTCAGATATGGAATAATCCACGAAGCCTTTACAATTTCGCGGGTATAGTTTTGTATTCCAATAAAATCATAATTACCAAACATCAATTGTTCGTCGTTGGGTCCCATTAAATCAAGCAATCGCTCTAATGGCTTAAAATCCTGGTGAGGATATCCCAATCCCAAAGCAGGCTCAATGAATAACCGATTCAACAGCACATCTGCTCTTTGTTTGGCAAATACATCAGATTCATTTTCGGAATAAGCATCCAGATGTGAGCAGGAATAGGTTGTACCAACTTCACAATTTTTTGAATGATGTCGGATAATTTCCGGTGTTAAACCTTGCACAAGGGTAGTATTATGAACAGCTTTTAAGAAGGGATTAATTCCTCTTCTTCCCGGTGCGTGTACGCCCATAAAATATCCTGCCCCTGTAAAAACGATGGGTTCATTCAGGACCATCCACTTTTTTACACGATCGCCATATCTTTTTGCGCAAAGTTCTGCGTATTCCGAAAACCAATTTACAATGGAACGGTTTGTCCAACCTCCTTTTTTTTCTAATTCGAGAGGAAGGTCCCAATGGTACAGTGTAACCCAGGGAGCAATGTCGAGTTCAAGACATTGGTCAATTAGTCGATCGTAGAAATCAACACCTTTTGAATTTACCTTACCGGTTCCGTTTGGAAAAATGCGAGGCCAGGAGAGTGAAAAACGGAAATTCCTGATTCCCATACTGCGCATCAGTGCGAGGTCTTCCCTATAGTATTTGTAAAATTCGGTTGCCTGATCGCCTTTTTCTCTATTCTTAATTTTTCCCTTAGCGCCAAAGGCATCCCAGATGGAAGGTCCTTTTCCATCAGCCAATGATGCACCTTCTGTTTGGAAGGCAGAGGATGAAACGCCCCAAGCAAAATCATCTCCGAATGAACTGCGGAGGATTGAATTTTCTCCGGTAAACATCAGGATGCAATATTGCGTTGATTTTGAATCGGCCGTAAAAACCGGCTTTGTCTTGCCTTGATGATTTCATCAATGATCTTCTCAGTTTCATCGGGGTAGTTCACGGCAATTTTATTTTCTTCTCCCATCCAGTTTTCAATGGCAGGTAAATGTTTTTTCTTTAACGATCCGATTACAGAAACTCCCATGTTTTTTAAGGCAATGGCATTGCATTGTTGTTCGAACTGGTTTTTCATCGGCACTACAATTAACTTTTTTCCCAGAAACAATGCCTCTCCGGGTGTTCCAAAACCAGCGCCTGTAATAATTCCGCTACAACTCAAAAAACTTTCCATAAACAATTCATTCTGGATGGGGTAGACCTTCACATTGTTGAATTGGTATGTTTTTTTTGTGTGCTTGGAAAATACATGCCATTCTGCATTTTTTAACGCAGTTAATCTTCTTAGAATACGTTCATCGTCAAACGCAGGCAAATAAACCGTAAAATGTCCATTATTGCTGATTTCAGCCGTGCGGATTTGTTTTCGGATGATGGGTGTATAAATATCCTTGTTGTATCGCTGAAAGTGAAATCCGAAAGAAAAATCGACAGGTGCGTAATTTTTCAGAATATATCGCCCAACGGGATCAATATTCTTTGCTTGGGGAGCACCTGATGCCAATACTGCTGCCTGATTACTCAGACCAATAACCGGAATCCCCAATCGTTTAGCTGCCCTGCAACTCACCGGCTCAAAATCAGAAATGACCAGATCGTATTTTTCAACGGGTAAATCCCTGATCTCTTTTTTGAAGTTGATCAACCTGCTTTTCTTATACGTTTCAATAAGATCAACTCCTCCCTTTTTACCGAACACAAATCCCATTCCATACAGTCGGTAATTCACATCGAATGGAAGAGATAATTCAGTTTGTATACCGCTTATTAAAACATCGGTATGCGCTCGTTTTTTTAATAGTGGTACAATTTCCATTGCACGACTCATATGTCCATTACCAGTTCCTTGTATGGCGTATAGGATCTTCATGATAGTACCTGCATTTCTTCAGTGAGTTTTTGAAAAAGCAATGAAGTGTCTAATTCAAGATGCTCTTCTTTTTTCAGTTTTATCTTTTTCGCTCTTGCATCGTTTTGATAATGATACAACGACCATGCTCCTTCATGATATTCCAATGCTGTAAGATTTTCAACCCAATCACCTGAATTGAGGTACACCACATTGCCTTTATCCGTTTCTATTGTTCGGATAACAGGTTGATGGATATGGCCGCATACCACATATTTGTATTCTTTTTCTACTGCAAGTTCTGCAGCAACCTGTTCGAAGCCGTTGATGAATTTTACCGCAGATTTTACATTGTCTTTAATTCGCTTTGACAAGGAGATCTTTCCTCGTCCCAGTTTTTCGGAAATGGCATTTATAAAGCGATTTAAAAGAATCAGCAGATCATAACCTTTTCCACCCAGCTTCGCCAGCCATTTTGAATGTTTCATGGTCACATCAAATACATCTCCATGGAAAATCCATGCTTTTTCTTCATCAAGTTCCAGAACGAGCTTGTTCTCTATTCTGAATTTTCCAAGTTTAAATCCGGCAAATCTCCTTAAAGCTTCATCGTGGTTACCTGTAATGTATACAACAGGGATTCCTTTAGTAATTAGACCTGTTAAATGCTTTACTACTTGTAAATGAGAGGCCGGGAAATAACTTTTCTTGAATTGCCAGATATCTACGATATCTCCATTTAAAATGACCTTTTTAGGCTTTATGCTTTTAAGATATCGGAGTAATTCTTCTGCGTGGCAACCGTATGTTCCAAGGTGTACATCTGAAATTACAACAAGATCAACCTTCCTTTTCTTTAATTTTTTCTTCTTAAGCTTCTTGTCAATCTCTTTAGTAGTGAAGCTGTCCGGTTGCTGAGTTTGATCCTCTTTGTTTATTGTTCCGGGCTTCAGTGATTCAATCATTTTTCCTATTTTGCTTCATAGTAATAGCGAAACAATCTTCCCATCCTTTGATGAAACAAAAGGACCAGAATCTTTAACCACATGTCAACGATTCCGGTCCTAATGTCAGTCAAACGAAAAGAATGGAAGAAAAGAACGCGCTTTTTTGTAGAATAACCGATTGGATATTCAATTGTATTGGGATGAAGATTATTCGTTGCAATCATAATTTTTCCAATACAAAGATTTATTTCTTATTTAAACCCGGCTTTATGGCTGTTTTATTGCTTGGTTATGTATTCCATCCAAAGATTACGGAATTGTAAATTCAGATGTGATCGCGAAGGGTTAAGTTGTTGTTGTTCAGTAGTTTTATTTATTCAAAGACCAAGTGTTTTTTTATTATTTTTAGGCCTCTTATACAATGGCTAAATGAGGCGGTACATTTTTTTCTTTTGTGGATTTTTCCTGTTTGTTTTTTCAGCTTCTGCTCAACAATCGGATGCGTTTAAAAAAGCATTGGCAGATGCGCGTGATTGTTCTGAAGCGTACGATTTTAAATGTGCCGAGAGCAATTATAAAATAGCTGTTGGGCTAGATCCGCATCACCATGCTGCTACAGCCGAATATGGGATCCTGCTGAGTAAATACCTCAACAAACGGAAAGACGCATTTCCTGTTCTTGAAACCAACCTGAAAAATTCCAAAAAAGGCGATACCATCCCGGAAGTACTGATTGAATATGGCCGTTGTTGCCATTACATGGGGAAATATACTGAAGCAATTGCCGGTTTTAAGGCTGTACTTCCATTTTGTACCAATACCAAATCAGGAAATGAATTAAGAACCTTAATGAATAAATATATTCAGCAGTGTGAGTACGGACAAGCCAACTCTGAAGGAGGCGAGGATCTTGTACTGATTCATCTGAATGATGCAGTGAATTCCACAGGGTCTGAGTATGTGCCTATTTATTTACCAAAAGATTCTACGGTGCTTTTTACTTCGCGGCGTTCAACAGGAAGTGGATTGATTGATGGTAAAGACGGGAAATATTATGAAGAAATTTATGAATCCAAGGAAAGCGAAGGTGACCTCGGTACTGCTCGTAAGGTGAATCTTAAATTGTCATCCAAAGTTCCTCAACATGCTTCCGTGTCCTCTGTTTCTCCCGACGGAAATACAATATTTCTGGTTATCAATGGAAAGCTTTTTTCTTCAACCTACAAAAACGGAGAACTTACAGAACCTGTTGATCTGGGACCAAACATCAATATGTCAAAATACCAGAATCATATTTGCATGACGGCGGATGGCAAGACCGTTTATTTTTCCTCCGATTCGAAGAACGGACAGGGTGGACTCGACATTTGGAAATCAACAAAACAAAGTGACGGAACCTGGGGCAAAGCAGAAAATCTGGGTCCCGACGTAAATACACCTGATGATGAAGAAAGTCCTGCCATTTTACCTGATGGCAAAACCTTGTATTTTTCATCACGTGGTCATCGCGGTTTTGGCGGATATGATCTGTTCAGGTCAGATTGGGATGGGACAAAATTTACCTCTGTAAGCAATTTAGGCGCTCCTGTAAATTCTCCGGGCGATGATACTTATCTGATTCTTGAACAGGATGGGACTTTCGGCTATTTTGCATCCGATCGGGCTTCCGGTTATGGCGATATGGATATTTATATCCTCGTTTTTCCACAGGAAGATCAGGAATTTGCATGTGATTTTTCAGACCATATTTCCATCAAAACTGATCAGAAGTCGAAAAAACAACGACTGATTTTATCTGCTGTGTTGGATGATGGACTAAAGGCTGTTGAATATGCGTGGAAAATTGATGGTCGTCTGATCAAAAAGGCCAAAGGAGATGTATTAGATACGCTGTTCACGGATGGAAAAAAACATTCTGTACATGTAGAGGCCCGCGTTGTTTCCGGAAGTCGGATTGTTTTGTATTGCGCAGATGCCGAAGTTGAACACCAACCGGAAGCGTTGATAGCTGTAACCAATGAAACTACCATTACCACTGTAAACACAACTACCGAAACAAAATCGAATCCTGAACCTAAACTGATCACGGTTTATTTTGATTATGACAAATCCGGTATTCGTCCGGATGCAGCTTCAACACTAAGCCAGAATGCAAAGGTTTTAAAGTCAAATCGAGAATTAAAAGTAGCTGTGAGCGGACATGCTGATTCGAGAGGTACAGATGAATACAATGAAGAGTTATCGCGACGAAGGGTTAACGCTGTTGTAAATTACCTGGTATCACTTGGTGTTTCACGTTCGCAAATCATTACTATAACAGCTAAAGGTGAATCCGAATTATTGAATAATTGTTCTGATACCGTTCCATGCTCCGACGATGATCACCAGAAAAACCGTCGTGTTGAATTCAAAATTCAATAACTGAAAGGATTTAGGTGTTAAAAGGTGCACATTTTTCACCTTAGCTTCATTTTTCGTTGTTTTTAATGGCATTCTGATTTAATTTAGTGAGCTCATAAAAACTACTACCATGAAAATCAAGCAATTAACATTATTACTGTTTGCAGTTTTTGCAAGTACGCTAGCAGTTGGCCAGGTACAAACCACCAATTCCAAACTCAAACAACCAGCCGATAATACTACGGCAAAACCTCTTGGATCTTCAGGATACACATCATCACAGCAACAAATTCTGAAAATGGATGTGCTTGCTGAGGATATGAAAAAGAGCGTTGAACTTTCACAGGCTGTTAGTTCTTCTGATCGTTCATCTTATTCTGCAGCTCTTCAAAAGAGAAAAGAGCATAACAAGTTGTATGCAGTAAAATTAAAAGCTGAACTTGCTAAACACAGACAAGGCACTCCTTCTCATTCTGCTATTCAGGATGAATTGAATCGTATTGCAGCTGATCTAAACTAAAGAACGATGAAAAAACTATATACACTTATTGCAGCAATTGCAATTACAGGTACAGCGTATGCTCAACCCCTCACAGAGAATTTTGATGATATCAGTCAGCTTGTAGATTGGTACGCACAAAATAACAGTCAGCCCGTAGGTGTTGCAGGTCAAGGTGGTTGGGGACAACCCGGTGGCGCTCCTCCGTTTAATGCATTTAACGGTGTTGCCAACGCTTATGTTTATGCAAACTTTCAGGCCGGTTCCGGAGTTTCTACCTTAAGTAACTGGATGTTTATGCCTGCTCGCTACCTTCAGAATGGAGATGTGTTAACATTCCGTACTAGAAAGGCTGCTCCGGATGCGTTTGCAGATCGTCTTGAGGTGCGTTTAAGCACAAACGGCAATGCAATGAATGTTGGAACAACAGCAACCTCTGTTGGAGATTATACTACGGTATTATTGACCATAAATCCTACTCTTATTACCGGAGTTTATCCAACAGCATGGACCCAATATACCATTACAATTTCCGGACTTGCTCAGCCAACGGTTGGGCGAATTGCCTTTCGTTATTTTGTAACCAATGGTGGACCATCAGGTGCGAATTCTGATTATATCGGTATCGATAATGTTGTTTATACTCCTGTTTCTGCACCAACAAATGATAATTGTGCGGGTGCTACCAGTATACCTCATGGAGTAAATTGTACACCAGTAAACGGAAACATAGGTGGAGCAACCAATTCAGGAATTACTGCATGTAGTGGTACTTCAGAAGATGATGTGTGGTTCAGCTTTGTTGCAACAACACCCGGTGCTCATATTCAGGTTGATGGTGCTACAGGAATGGATGCAGTTGTTCAGGTTTTTTCAGGAAGTTGCGGAACGTTGGTCAATGTGACTTGTCAGGATGCAACGTTCGATGGCGGGGTTGAAGATATTTATCTTCCTAATCTTACTGTTGGTCAAACCTATTATATCCGTGTTCACGATTATTTCAATTACGTCCCCAACAATACAACATTCACAATTTGTGTAGAACAATACACCCCTTGTTCATTAACGGCCCCAGGTGGAGCTATTACTGAGACGGAATTGTGTGGCGCCGATCAAAATGGAGGTTGTTTGATGCCAACTCCGGCGTATCAATCATTGAATTGTGGTCAAACTGTTTTCGGAAATGGATACGCTACAAACGGAAACCGCGATACAGACTGGTATAGCTTTACACTCAACCAAACAGGTAACGTTAGCTTTTCTGTTCAGGCTGAATTTCCTGTTGATCTTTTCTTTGTCAACATTTCAAATTGTGCTAGTCCAACAGTACTTGCTTCCACAACGGGAGCGCCATGCGGAACGGTTACGTTGAATTTCAATTTTACAACAGCAGGTACATATGCGGTTGTCGTTGCGCCATCTACTTATGATGGATATCCTTGCGGAACCTTTAATGATTACATCGGAACATTAACCTTACCAACAACCATTCCGGGTGCAACTGCGGGTGGGGCAACTTCGTTTTGTCCTGGCGGAAATGTAACACTCAATGGTACAGGAACAGGAACTTACCAATGGAATTTGAATGGAACTCCAATTTCAGGTGCAACAGCTGCAAACTACTCTGCAAATGCTGCCGGTAGCTATACGTTGGCATTAACCAATTCAAACGGTTGTGTTGGTTTCTCAGGTTCTATTCCGGTTACAATCCTGCCTCTTGATAACGCCGTATTTACTTATGCATCCAATACCATTTGTACCGGATCTGCAAATTCAACGCCTACAGTTTCTGTTCCCGGAAGTTTCGGCGCTTCTCCCGCAGGATTGAATTTTGTAAGTGCCACAACCGGAGAGGTTGATATGACAACTTCAGTTGCCGGATCCTATACAGTTACATATACTACAACAGGTACTTGCCCAAATTCAAGTACCCAAACCATCAATATCACCAACTCACCGGATGCGACTTTTTCCTATTCAGCTGCTGCGTATTGTGGAAATGGAACAGATCCTCTTCCTGTTTTTGGAGGAGGCGCAAGTAGCGGAACATTCACTTCTGCAGGTGGTTTGTCTATCGATGCCGGCACAGGAGAAATTGACCTTGCTGCTTCAGCACCTGGAAATTATACTGTGACCAATACCATCGCTGCCAGCGGTGCTTGTCCTCAGGTGACTGCCAATTTCGCTGTTGAAGTTTATGCTGTTCCAACAGCTGTAGTTTCAGGTGGTGGTAATGTTTGTAATGATGGAATTTCCACAGCTCCGGTTACAATTACTCTTTCTGGTAATGGTCCATGGGATTTCGCTTATTCTGATGGCGTATCACCATTTACTGTAAACGGACATGCTACAAACACGTATACAATTGCTGCAGGTACCGGCTCATTTACGATGACCAGTGTAAGCGATAATAATTGTTCTGGTACTGTTAGCGGTTCTGCTACGATCAATGTCATTTCACTTCCAACTGCAGTAATCAATGGAGGAGGATCTGCATGTGTAGGAGAAACAGTAGATGTTACTGTTCAATTAACAGGAACAGCACCCTGGAATTTCGTTATCACTGACGGAACAAATACATTCCCTGTAACCGGTGAGAATTCGGCAACGCACATTTTCTCAGCTACTGCTGCAGGAATGTATACCCTGGTAAACTTAAGCGATGCAAATTGCACAGGTACAGTAAGTGGAGCTTCTATTGTTTCATTTAATTCTCTCCCAACTGTGGCACTTTCTTCACAAGGAACAACATGTGTGAATTATGCACCAATCGCTCTCACCGGAGGAACACCAGCAGGGGGAACTTATTCCGGACCTGCAGTTACTGCCGGATCGTTTAATCCTGCCGGTGCCGGAGTTGGAACATTCTCCATTACGTACACTTTCACTGATGGAAATGGTTGTACCAATTCTGCGTCACAAAACATTGTTGTTGATGCGTGTCTTTCTGTTGATGAAATTGAAAGTACTATTGCCAATTTGTATCCTAATCCGGCTGCTGATTATGTTATTATCGAAGGTAGCTCAAGCATTGAATCCCTTAGCCTTATGGATTTGAGCGGAAAAGTGATTTCTACCCAGGCATTCAATTCGCTTAATGCAAGGCTTGATTTAAGCTCGGTTTCTTCAGGTATCTATTTCATTGAAGTTATAACTGCCAATGGAGATCACGCTGTTCGTAAGCTGGTTGTAAATAAATAATCAAAGCTTTCATCCAATAGTAAAAGCCCCGCTCGTGCGGGGCTTTTTTTTATTCATTACAAAAAAAAACACCCTGCTAAACAGGGTGTTTTATATAGAAATTGGATAGTGTTTTGATTAAGCAGTAACACCTAAGATCTCTGCCATTTTTGCTCCGATTTCAGCGGGAGATGCTACAACGTGAATTCCACATTCTGCCATGATTTTCATCTTAGCTTCAGCAGAATCTTCTGCACCACCTACAATTGCACCGGCGTGACCCATTTTACGGCCTTTTGGAGCAGTTTGTCCGGCGATGAACCCAACTACAGGCTTTTTACCGTTCTCTTTGATCCAACGTGATGCAAGTGCTTCATAGTTACCACCGATTTCACCAATCATCACAATTGCGTCGGTTTCGGGGTCGTTCATCAGCATTTCAACAGCTTCTTTGGTCGGAGTTCCAATAATAGGATCCCCACCAATACCAATTGCGGTTGATACGCCCATCCCTGCTTTAACAATCTGATCGGCGGCTTCGTATGTAAGTGTTCCCGATTTGGAAACGATTCCAATACGGCCTGGTTTGAACACAAAACCGGGCATGATACCCACTTTCGCTTCTCCGGCAGTAATTACACCCGGACAGTTAGGTCCAATAAGCGTAATGTTACGTCCCTTGAGGAATTCTTTCACTTTAACCATGTCGTTTACAGGAATTCCTTCAGTGATACAAACGATCACCTTGATTCCTGCAGCAGCAGCTTCCATGATAGCGTCCGCAGCAAATGCCGGTGGAACAAATATGATAGAAACATCAGCCCCTGCTTTTTCAACAGCGTCCTGAACAGTATTAAAAACCGGACGGTCGAGGTGGGTTGTTCCGCCTTTGCCGGGGGTGACACCACCCACAACATTGGTTCCGTACTCGATCATTTGTCCGGCGTGGAAAGATCCTTCGCTTCCGGTAAAGCCCTGTACAATGACTTTTGAATTCTTGTTCACTAAAACGCCCATGGTGTGTATTTTTCGGTTTATGAATTGGCAGCCCAAATATATCAATTTCCTACACGTCAATGGCACTTGCTTTTAAAGATGAAATCCACAGTTTGGGGTTAAATAGATATGCCAAGCACCTTGATTATCAAAGAATCCATGCAGGGATTTTGTATTTTTGCTTTTAATGTTGAAAAAATCTGCAACCATATGTGCATTAAGTACTGCTCCCGGTAGTGGAGCAATTGCTGTAATTCGGGTGTCCGGACCAGCCTCTGTTGCGGTCGTTAATGGGGTGTTCAGTAAAGAAATTTCAAACGCCGGGGGATATACCGCGCATTATGGGCAGATCCAAAGAGAAGGTGTAATAATTGATGATGTGGTTCTAACTGTTTTCCGGTCTCCCCAATCCTTTACCGGAGAAGACAGTGTTGAAATTGCTTGTCATGGTTCAAAATACATTCAGCAGCAACTATTGCAGTTGTTGTATGAACACGGCTGTGATCCGGCAACACCGGGTGAATTTACCAAAAGAGCCTTTCTTAACGGAAAAATGGATCTTTCTCAGGCCGAAGCTGTAGCAGACCTCATAGCATCAGAATCAGCGGCTGCACACCGGCTTGCCATGTACCAGATGAAAGGCGGATTCTCTGGCGAAATTGGTAAGCTAAGAGATCAACTTATTCATTTCGCATCCATGATCGAACTTGAACTCGATTTTTCGGAAGAAGATGTAGAATTTGCTGATCGCACACAACTACGCACACTGGTTGTCGGTATTCGGAGTATCGTAACACGTTTGGTGGATTCATTTGCATTCGGTAATGTAATTCGTAACGGAATTCCGGTTGCCATTGTAGGAGTTCCAAATGTGGGTAAATCGACTTTGCTTAATGCTTTGCTCAATGAAGAAAAAGCCATTGTAAGTGAAATTGCAGGAACAACCCGAGATTCCATTGAAGATGTAATGATGATCAATGGCGTTGAATTTCGTTTTATTGATACTGCTGGATTACGCGAGACCAATGATATTGTTGAAAATATTGGAATTGAACGCACCTGGAAAAAAGTGAATGAAGCCGATATTCTCCTTTACCTGGTAGATGCTGTCGACAGCTCTTCCGAAGAAATTGAAAAAGTGGTAAAGGGTTTCAGAGAAAAAGTTGGAAACGAAAGCAAAAAGCTGATCGTTGTTGCCAATAAAACCGATAAAACTCCCGACACCGGAAACCTGAGCAATAAGTTTGGATCAATTCCAGAAGTAATTTTTATTTCTGCCAAACAAGGAACCAATATTGATATGCTGAAAGAAGCATTGTTCAGTTATGTTTCTTCCAATTCTTTTTTTGGTCAGGACACAGTAGTCACCAATGCGCGTCACCATGCAGCATTACAACGCGCACAACTTGCTTTGCAGGAAGTAGAGCAGGGGATGGATGCAGGATTGACAGGAGATCTTTTGGCCGAACATCTTCGTATGGCCTTGTTTCATTTAGGTGAGATCACAGGTCAGATTAATACAGAAGACTTATTGGGGAACATCTTTAGTAAGTTTTGTATCGGGAAATAAATCTTCTTTCCGGAAGATGTATAGGTTTTTTAAAAAATAAGTGTTGTAATAGTATATATCCGTGAATTTGTTTTCTAAAACGAAATTTTCAATTTTTAGTCAATTAATAGGTTTACTTTTTTGTTATATAATTGGAGATCGTTCATGAAAAGCGGCAGAGAAAAAGTATTGATAGGGCTTCATATGATTTGTGTTGTGCTTTTTGTATGCGGCAACTTTCTAAATGCGCAGAATCAGCTCGATTCTCTTAAGCTTGCATTAAATACGGCTGTTCATGATTCAACTCGCATTACGATTTTAAAAGAAATAGATGACCTGATCTATCTGTATGAACCGGAAGAGGCTTTAAAGATCAATTACAGAATTGATAGTATTTGTTCTGTTAATTTAAAAAGTAATCTCAATCCAAAAGAAAAGGAGTTTTACATTCAGAATAAGGGGTACGCATTCAATTCAATGGGGGTATATTATACCAACCTGGGAAAATACGATTCAGCAATCGTATTTCTGAATGCAGCAAAAATAGAATACAGAAAAATTCGGTTCTGGAATGGAATATCTGCTGTTTATATAAATTTCGGGCGATTGTATCTGGAAAAAAACGTGTATGAAAAGGCATTGACCTATTTGGAGTCAGCAGTTCAAATCAAACAATTGTTAAAGGATTACAAAGGATTAGCAGTTGCTTCGGTTAATATTGGTAATATTCATTACAACAGAGGCGATTATGCAAAAGCGATGCGGTACACAACTCAAAGTCTGATTGAATTTGAAAAACTAAATGATAAATATGGGGCTTCATACGCACTCAATAATATTGGACTCATCCAGCAGGAAATGAAAAATTATTCAGCTGCAGAAGATTATTTTACGCGAAGTTTGAAGTTGCGGGAAGAAGTAAATGATATTGCCGGAATTAGTGCGTCGATGAATAATCTCGGGCTGCTCTTTCAGGAACAATCTCTTTCTGAAAAGGCAGAGGCTTATTTTCAGAAAAGTCTTTTTTACGCAAAAAAAGCCAAGGACAGGCAGATAGAAGCCATTGCATTGAGCAATATTGGACTGGTGCTTCAGGAACAGAAGAAATTTTCGGAAGCGTTTGCTTTATTTTCGGAAAGCATGAAGATTCGGGAAGAAATCGAGGATGATTTGGGAATCAGCGAGTGCCTTTATAATATTGGGTATAATTATTTTTTGCAGGGAGATATGTCAAAGTCAGCTGATTTTGTTTCACGATCAATGACACTTTCTAAATCTCGGGATCTGATTTTGCAAACGCGGGATGCTGCAAATTTGTTGAAAGGAATTTACATGCGGCAGGGGCAATATAAGCAGGCTCTTGAAATGTATGAGAAGTATATTGCGGCACGTGATAGTATTCTTAGTGATGAAAACCAACGTGAAACCATCAGACAGGAATACCGCTACCAATATGAAATGCAGTCGGTTGCAGATAGTATCCGCCGAATGGAAGAGCGAAAGGTCAGTGATGCGGAAATTGCACGTCAGAAAGCCGAATTACGAGTAAAACGCAATCAGCAGTTTGTTCTATTTGGAGGATTGGCATTTGTTCTTCTTTTTGCAGCATTTGTTTACAACAGATTTCGTGTAACCAAAAAACAAAATTTGATCATTGAAGCGCAAAAGCAATTGGTTGAGGAAAAGAACAAAGAGATTACTGATTCAATTAATTATGCCAAACGTATTCAGACAGCTATCCTTCCCTCTTCGCGAATTGTAAATGCCTATTTACCGGAGACATTTATTTTTTACAAACCGAAAGATATTGTTGCAGGCGATTTTTACTGGTTGCAGAAAACCGAAAATGAGGTATTAATAGCAGCTTGTGATTGCACAGGTCATGGAGTTCCGGGAGCCATGGTTTCGGTGGTTTGTAACAATGGATTGAATAGAAGTGTGCGTGAATATGGTTTAACTGATCCAGGAAAAATCTTAGATAAAACGCGCGAAATTGTAATTGCTGAGTTTGAAAAAAGCGATGAGGATGTTAAAGATGGGATGGATATCTCCCTTTGTTCACTCTCAGGAAATACATTAAAGTGGTCGGGAGCCAATAATCCTCTCTGGATATTCAAAAGAAATGGTGTAAACGGAATTGAGCGCATTGAAATAAAACCCGACAAACAACCTATTGGTAAATATGCCGATCCAAAGCCCTTTACAACGCATACTATTGAATTGTGCAAGGGTGACACCATTTACTTGTTCACAGACGGATTCCAGGACCAGTTTGGTGGTGAAAAAGGGAAAAAACTGAAAGCATCGAAGTTGAGAGAGCTACTACTTTCCATTCAGCATTTGGACATGGATACTCAGATGCAAAAACTGGAAACTGAATTTGAAACCTGGCGCGGCGAGCTTGAGCAGAACGATGATGTTTGTTTGATTGGGGTGAGGGTATGAAGAGGATCCTCACAAACTCTCCACTGCCAAAATTTCAAATGGCAACTGCAATAGAATTTTGTACTCCTCTCCGGCTTCCTCCATTGATTCATCTTCTTCAATGTGAAACCAGTTGATCTTTACTTTTTTACCGGAATGTTCCAGTTCCTCCAGAATCTTGAAAAGATCCAAAATTGATTTTGAAGAGGAAGTGTTAAAATATTCCAGCCTGGCATTAAAAACAGTAGTATCCTGCGGAGATTGTATATAATCTTTTAGCCAGTTGATAGCAGCCTGATAAAATTCAACAGAAATTTCAGGAATAGAACGACCAGATCGGAAGAGCGTCGTGTAG
>ERZ761609.276-NODE-276-length-66273-cov-46.677625_pt1 | contig 66273 bp, 56 predicted proteins | sample MGYA00511163_ERZ761609 | MGnify/ENA primary metagenome ERZ761609 (study PRJEB28899, sample SAMN02445070) | bioreactor sludge metagenome | biome: EBPR sludge | place: Australia: Brisbane, Thorneside Wastewater Treatment Plant | collected 2011-12-16 ... | reverse complement strand
GGCGGACTCGGGCCGGTCCTCCGGCCGCTTGGCGAGGCACTGGAGGATGAGCGCCTCGAGATCCGCCGGAATCGGCCACTCGACGCGCCGCGAGGGCGGCTCGGGCGGCTTCTGCATGTGGGCTACCACGGCGGCGGCCACGTTCGGCTCGTCGAACACGAGCGTCCCGGTCAACAGCCAGTAGGCCACGCACCCCAGCCCGTAGAGGTCCACGCGCCCGTCCACCTCGCGCGCCCCCGCCGCGATCTCGGGCGCGATGAACGAAGGCGTGCCGGCGATGGCGCCATCCACCGTCATCAACGACTCGCCATCGGCCAGCAGCCGCTTCACCAGCCCGAAGTCGAGCAGCTTGCAGAAGTCATACGTCGTCCCCAACTGGCACAGGAACAGGTTGGTCGGCTTCACGTCGCGGTGGATCAGGCCGCGGCTGTGCGCTTCCTCGAGCGACGCGCACGCCTGCCGGATAATGCTCACCACGCGAGCCGGCGGCAGCGGCCCATGCTCGGCCACCAACGCTTGCAGGTTGTAGCCCTCCAGCAGCTCCATGGCGTAGTAGAAGCCGCCATCCTCCATCACGCCGAAGTCGTGGATGGCCACCGTATGCGGCGACTTCAGCGTGGCGATGGCGCGCGCTTCCTGCTCGAAGCGCCGGCGCAGCATCTCGGCCTCGCGCCCCTGGCGCACCAGCAGCACATCGGGCCGGATCACCTTCACTGCCGCGTCCCGCTTCAGGAAGCGGTGGTGCGCCTTCCACACCTCGCCCATGCCGCCGCGGCTGAGCCGCTCGAGCAGCTCATAGGAGCCCAGGTCGCGCGCCCGCACCGCCAGCCGCTCCAGCCGCAGCACCCGGAGGTTGAGCAGCGCGGCCACAAACGGCATCAGGAACGCCGGCCCGTACATGATCAGCAGGCGGTTCACCGGCGCGGCGGGGACACCCATTGCCTCGTGCATCGCGTAGTGCACCAGCGGCCCCGTCGTCGCGGCCAGCAGACAGTAGGCCGAGGCCATCAGCGGCGTCGTAGGCACCAATAGCATGAAGCCCACCAGCCAGAGCGTGATCGACGAGGTGCCCCGCACCATCTCCTGCCCGCGCCACGGCACCGCGCTTTCGAACACCGCGATGGCCGCCGCAATCGCCACCTGATAGACCATCGCGCACCGCAGCAGGGCGATGGGCCGCAGCCAGCCGAGCCGCTCCACCATGATCATCAGCACCGACAGCACCGTGGCCAGGCCAATGGTCCACTGCACCAGCGGAATCTGTTGCGAGGACGCCACCTCCGGTTGCAGCAGCGCGGCCACCTGCGTCATCGACAGCACCGCCACCAGCGCCGCCACCGCCACCCAGCTCAACTGCACATGGTTGCGGCTGATCACTTCCGCCGCGAGCGTGCGCGTAGAGAGCCGCGATGCCTCCAGCTCGCTCTCGGCCCGGAGCATCCGGCGCGATCCCGGCGCGTGACTGCCGCCCAGACTGACCACGCCCCATCTTAGATCCAATCGCCTCCCGCCGGTAGCGCTATCTTGGATACACTGAACGCTTTGCCGGACCGATCAATATGAGCGAAACCATCAAGTATCTCCTCGACGAATCCCACCTGCCGCGCCACTGGTACAACCTGGTGGCCGACCTGCCCGCGCCGCCGCCGCCGGTGCTTCATCCGGGCACGCTCCAGCCTGTCGGCCCGGATGATCTCGCGCCGCTGTTCCCCATGAGCCTGATCGCGCAGGAGGTGACCACGGAGCGCGAAGTCGAGATCCCCGAACCCGTCCGGCAGGTCTATAAGCAGTGGCGCTGCACGCCGCTCTACCGCGCCCGCCGTTGGGAGAAGGCGCTCGACACGCCCGCCCGGATTTACTACAAGTACGAAGGCGTCAGCCCGGCGGGCTCGCACAAGCCCAACACGGCGGTGGCCCAGGCTTTCTACAACAAAGAGGCCGGGGTGAAGCGGATCACCACCGAGACCGGCGCCGGGCAGTGGGGCTCGTCACTGGCCTTCGCCGGCGCCCTGTTCGGCCTCGAGATCGACGTGTACATGGTGCGCGTCAGCTACAACCAGAAGCCCTACCGGCGGGCGCTGATGGAGGCCTACGGGGCGCGGTGCGTGGCCTCGCCGTCGTCTGAAACCGCTTCGGGCCGCGCCGTTCTGGCGCAGCGGGCCGACCATCCCGGCTCGCTCGGCATCGCCATCTCGGAGGCGGTCGAGATGGCCGCGCAGCGCGACGACACCAAGTACGCGCTCGGCTCGGTGCTCAACCATGTGCTGCTGCACCAGACCGTGATCGGCCTTGAAGCCATGGAGCAGTTGGCGCTCGCCGGCGACTATCCCGATGTGATCGTCGGCTGCACGGGCGGCGGCTCGAACTTCGCCGGTATCGCCTTTCCGTTCATCGGGGCCAACCTGAAGCAGGGCAAGTCCACCCGCATTGTGGCCGTGGAACCGGCCGCCTGCCCGTCGCTCACGCGCGGCCAGTATGCCTACGACTTCGGCGACACCGCCCACCTGACGCCGCTCACCAAGATGCACACCCTGGGCTCGACCTTCACCCCGCCCGGCTTCCACGCCGGTGGCCTCCGCTACCACGGCATGGCCCCGCTCGTCAGTCACACGCAACAGCTTGGCCTGATCGAAGCCACCGCTTACCACCAGACCGGCTGCTTTGCCGCCGGGCTGGACTTCGCCCGCGCCGAAGGCATCCTGCCCGCGCCCGAAGCTAACCACGCCGTGAAGGGCGCTTTGACCGAGGCCCTCAAGTGCAAGGAGGAGGGCGTCAGCCGGGCGATCCTGTTCAATCTTTGCGGCCACGGCCATTTCGACATGCAGGCCTATATCGACTACCAGGCGGGCAAGTTGACCGACCAGGAGTACGACGAGGCCGAACTGGCGATGGCGCTGAGCGGGTTGCCCTCAGTGCCTGCCTGAGGCCTGTGGAAATTTCCAATATGTCTTCTGATTTCAAAGAACTGGAGCCTGTCTGGGTTCGATTCGCAGGCACGTCTTTTTCCGGCCCGGCAGCCCGGCCGGCCGCTCCGGGGGGAGCGCCCGCCGGAGGCTGATATTGTGTTGATGCGAAACGAACCAAGACCGCACTTAACACCATCACAGCAAAGGGTTTATTCGCCAAAACGGGCGAGTGCGGAGCAATGGGCAGGCAACAGGGATCCCCACCCGCTTCCATTATAACCGGCGGGTCGGCAAATTCGATGAGGCGATACCTGAAAGGACTCATCTTATCCTATTCACAGAACTAGAGTTGATGTGAAAAATAGAATATTTTCAGGCCGTGAGACGAGCTGACCGAAATAGCGGTTTACAGCCGGTGGAGGGTTGGGGCAGACTGGAGCATGTCCTTCACGTTCAATGACTGCGCCGGGGCGTGGAAGGGGACGACCCGGCTGTATTTATCCTGGCCGCCGGAGCGGGAGGACGTTTCAGAGAGCCGCCTGGAGGCGCGGGTGGAACTGGGGGGACTGGCGCTTTCGGTCCGCTACACCTGGGCGTTCGAGGGGAGGCCGCAGGAGGGGCTGATGGTCGTGACGCTCGACCGGAGGACGGGGCAGGCGACTGGGGCTTGGGCGGACACCTTTCACCAGCAGCCCGCGCTGATGGCGCTGGCAGGGGCGCTCCAGGAGGACGGGGTGAGCGTGCGGGGCGAGTATGCGGCTCCGGAGGGTCCGCCATGGGGTTGGCGGATCGCGCTGCGATGGCAAGGCGGGGCACAACTGCTGCTGGAGATGGACAACATCACGCCCGAGGGGGAGGCGGCGCCCGCGGTACGGGCGGAGTATCGCCGGGCGGGCGCAACGGCGGACCAATAGGCGTGCAAACACAACTTGCCGGGCCGTTCCTGCTCTACTGCCGGCGGGATTGCAGAAGATCGCTGTAGCTGACGGAGTACTTGCCCATCAAATCCCCGCCTGGGTCCGCGCGCAGCGCCTTCATGAGCGTCTCTGCCTCTCTGGCTTCCTGCTTGCGCTTCAGTTTGCGGAGCAACCCGGCATGGTCTTCGAGGAGACTGGCCTGGATGGGCCGGGGGACCCAGACGCCTGAGATCGCTACTTCGATGGCCTGCCGCAGGAGCGCCTCCGCGTCGGCGGGACGCGGGAGCACATGATGAACCGAGGCCAGGTTGATCAGCGCCCGGGCGTGGGCGTGATCGGCGGTTGCGCCCGAGCCCTGGAGCAGCGACAGGCCCTGCCGCACATGGTCGATCGCCTCCCGCGGCCTGCCGGTGCTGCTGCTAACGAGCGCGAGGTAGGCGTGTGCGTTGGCGATGCTCGCCGACCGGTCTCCGGGCAGCTTTCGCAGGATGGCCGCGGCCTCCTGGAAGTGGCGCTCAGCCTCCGGGTACCCTTTGTTTGAAAACGCGACGAGGCCCTTCATGAAGAGGTAGTCCGCGTACTGGAGCGGCTGGCTGTTTGGCGAAATGCCGATCTGCTCAATCCTGGTGAGGAGGCGCTGCACCTCTTTGGGTTGGATTTGATCCATGTAAAAGGCTGCCATATCGAGCAGTGCCTCAACGAATTCCGGGTGGGCGGCTCCGTGTTGCTGCCCGGCCAGCGTCAGATGGCGGCGATAGGCGAGTTCGGCGGGTAGAGCCTCTCCGCAATCGCGGTAGGCGTTGGCAAGGCGGTATTCAAGGTCCGCCTTGCTTGGGTCGCCTGGGACAAGCTGCCGAATTTGGTCACGAATCTCGGATAGCTGTTCGCGGCAGTCTCCCGCGGAATCCGGGACTGCGGCGTCGCGTTGTGCATGCGCAAGCGCGCCAGACCAAGCCGAAATAATCCACAAACAGCCCCACACGGCGGCGGGCCATCCCAGGGCTCGCGCGGCAATGGAGGGCGAAACGGTGAGCGATTGAAGCCTCTCTGACATGGAGACAGGCTACGGGACACCGGCCGGTCCGCACGACACAAATCAGCGGTTTCATTGAGGTTATCCCCATGATGTCCGCTCATTTCCGCTCTTTTCCGGGACCCTCTTTCGATTGCATAATAAATGGAGGGAATTTTCGCACGATAATGGGCTCGTCGGAACAACGGCCGGAAGCCAATGGTGGCCGGCGCCTGGGTAGTTGGAAGGAGATTGCCGCCCACCTGGGCGTCACCGACCGCACGGCCCGGCGATGGGAAAGCGAAGAAGGATTGCCCATCCACCGGCACTGGCATGACCAGCGGGGGACGGTCTGGGCTGATGCCGCGGAACTGGATGCGTGGCGGGCGAGCCGCACGATCAGCCGGGGCGACGAAGCCCGAAGCCCGGGTCAACCCGAAGCGCCACCGATTCACCGTGCTTCGGGCAAACGCAAGAGGATCGCTGTGCTCCTCGCGGCAGCCCTCGTCCTCGTGGGCGCCGCCCTTGCCATGACCTGGTGGCAATCACCTGGCCGGAGCGTCGCCCAGCGGCTGCTTGTGCGAGGGGTGATGGTCGGGGCTCCTTCGGGCATCCATTCGTGCCCGGTCATTTCCAGCGACGGGCGCTACATCGCCTACCAGAGCTGGGAAGAAACGCTGGATAGGTCCACCATCGTCCTCCTGCCGCGGGATGGCAGCCCCTGGCGTGCGATCTCCGAAGGAGATGCGGCCGATCAGTCGCCCATGTTTTCCCCAGACGGCACCCGAATCGCCTGGTGGCGTCCAACGCAGGACGGCCGCATGCGCATCCGAATCACCCTGGTGTCCGGGGGGCCGCCGAGCGAAGTTGCCACGGTAGCGGCGGCCCCGGAGTACTTCACGCGCGGCCACGGATTGGCTTGGACGGCTGATGGCGGTTCCATCCTGGCTCCCCACCGGCCGGAGAACGGGCAAGACGGGCTGTTCCGGATCCCGCTGGATGGCAGCGGCTGGGAGAGGCTCACCACCCCTCCGCCCGGCTCGCGGGACATCGCACCGCGTGTGAGCGCCGATGGGCGCCGCCTGGCGTTTCTGAGGAGCCCGACCTGGCTCATACAGGACATCTGTTTGATGGACCTCACGCCGGGCGCGGAGGTGCGATGCACGCCGAACCCCCGCTTGCCAAAGGTGTTTGGACTGACTTGGGGGCCCGACGACCAGACACTGATTGCCTCCATGGCCCCCTATCAGGGCGTGCCTGATGCCGCGACGCTGTGGCAACTGCCGGTTTCCAATCTGCTGAAGGGGACGGAGTTTATGCTGCAGGCTGCGCAGGTGGTGGAGCCCTACTACAGCCCGCAGTTGAAGACGCTCCTCTATAGCCAGCAGACCTGGAACGGCGACTTGTATGAATACAGCGTCACCCATGGGCCGGTTCCCAAGCTAAGCGAAACCCGGCGCATTGGCCCCTCCGAGGCGTTCGAGACCAATCCGGTGCTCTCCCCCGATGGATCCCACCTCGCCTATTGGTCCAAGCGGGCCGGCCAGCAGCAACTGTGGGCGGCCGGAGGAGGTAGTGAGGAACCCAGGCAGCTCACCCACTTCGTGAAGGAGGATCTCTTGGGCGCGACGTGGAACCCCGATTCCACCTCGTTGGCCATCGTCTATTCGGACCCGCCGAACCCGGACGACAATCCTTCCAGGAACGTGGCGGTGGTGCCGCTGGGGGGCAAGGCGCAATCCCTGCTCGGCGTCTATGATCAGCCCTTCCGGCCGGTTGGATGGGTTCGCAGCGGTGAGTGGATTTACGGAATTGCGCAGGAGATTCTCCTCCGGCTTAACGTCAGGAACGGCGAATTGGAGAAGTGCGGCGAAATTCCATCCAGATGGATCCGCTACTGGCCGCTGAGGGATGAATTCTGGTACCGGGCGAAGGATGGCTCCTATCGCATCCTGCAGGGCTGCGGCTTGAGCGAGACTGATCCGGTCGCCGCCCGGATCCCCGCTGACATGATTGTGGAGAACCTCGTTCCAACTCCTCAGGGAGTCTGGATTCAGCAGCCGACTCGGGGCAAGTACTTCAATCTCCTGTTCCTGCCGCAGGGCTCGTCCACGCCGGTTCGAGTGGAAGTCAGCCGGCTGCTGCCGATCGGCATCGACGCGTCACCCGACGGGAACCGGCTGTTCCTGGTCCGGATGCACGAACTCAGAGCGACGCCCATGCTTGCGCAACTGGAGTAGCCCCCTGCTCCGCTTCGCGCCCGGGCCGGGCCCAGCGGGCTGTCTTTCTCCGGGGACGGGGCTAAAACCGCGCCGCGGTGATCTTCACATCCGCCTTCGCCCAGGCTTTCTCAAACGCCGCGCGCGCTTCGCCGGCGTCCTTGCGCTGCGCTTCCAGGCTCTGGGCCAGTCCCAGCAGCGCCCAGCCGTTGTTGCGGTGGCGCGTCAGATCCTCGCGGAACACCTTTTCGGCCCCGGCGGCCTGTCCTGCCGCCAGCAGCACCGCGCCCAGGTTGTGGCGCGGGGGAATCGGCCAGTCCGGCGGTTCGCTATAGAGCAGCGCATCCTCCTTCGCCACCGCCCGCCGCAGCGCCGCGATCGCCTCCGGGTATCGTTTCCGCGCCGCCAGCAGTTCGCCCTCCAGCACATCCACCCCGATGCGGGCAATCGCCCCGAGCGAATTGATGTCGAACACCAGCAGCTTGTCCAGCTCCGGGTCCGCTGCGTGCTTCCGGGTCTGGGCCAGTTCCTGCTCCGCCTCGGGAAGCTGACCCTTGGCCACGTAGGCGAGACCCCGCGCGTAATGCCAGATGGCCAAGTGGAACGTGGAGTCCCCGGGCCGCGGCGTCGCCAGCACCTCGTTCCAACGCCCAAAGCGCACGTCAGTAAACATCGGGATGGCGTGGAGAAGGTGGGGGAAGCCAAACCCGGGCATGTTCATCATCTCGTCGCCGTGATGATGGCCCACCTTTTTCGCCGCCTCGATCATTTCGGCCGAGCGTCCCTCCATCGAAAGCGAAGCGGTCAGGAAGTGCACATTATGCGGGTAGTAGGCCGCCGGGTAGATCCCCTGGACGCGGCACTGCGTGATGTAGTCTTCGTCCGCCGCGATCGCCTTGATGTTCGCCTCGGTCGCATCGCTGTACCGCCCCACGCGGATATAGATGTGCGAAGGCATGTGGACCAGGTGGCCTGCGCCGGGCATCAGCCCGCCCAGAAGGTCGGCGCTCGGAACGGCCCGGTCCGGCGTGGGGGAAGCCTCCACCGCGTGGATGTAGTAGTGGTGCGCGCCCGGGTGCCGCGGCGCGAGTTTAATGGCCCGCTCCAGCGCCGCGATCGCTTTCACCATCTCCGGCTTCGCCTCGCCGTTCGAGGCGTAATAGTTCCACGGCATCGTATCCATCACGGCCGACCCATACAGGGTGGCCACGTCGGCATCGTTCGGGAACTGCTGATAGACCCTCTCCATCGCCGCCGCGTAGGCCTTCAATCGCTCTTCGCGGTTCGCGCCCGCGGGGTCAGAAAAGCGCACCGCGATGGCCTCGATCAACGCCTGCTCCACTTCCGTCATCCCCGCTTTGTTCTCCACCGCCTTGCGCGCCGCGGTGTACGCCGCGCGCTCGCGCTCCTCCTCCGTCGCCGAATCGTTGATGTTCGGCCCCGTGGCCAGGGCCTCGCCCCAGTAGGCGATGCCCAGCTTGGCGTCCACCCGCGCCGCCTCCTGGAAACTCCTCACCGCCTCCGCGTGGTTGAACCCGTACACGAGCGCGAGGCCTTGCGTGAAGTACTTCTGCGCCACCTCGGACCCGGTGGAAACCTTCCGCTCAAACTCCCCCAGGTTGGACAACAGCGGCGACAGCCGCCCGTCCCGCGTCGTGGTCCCCAGACTCGCGTCCTCGTGTTCATGCTTGTGACCACAGCCGCCCGCGCCGAGCACGAGCAGCAGAAACAGGACGGATTGACGTAGTTTCATACTCATCAAGTGTAGTGGCGGAATCCGGTCCGGAGAAGGCTCATTTTGGGGTGCGAAAAGTGCGCGGACGGCGAGGGGGCAGACGAGGACACGCGCTCAGCTCATTCTGGGAGCGGTGGAGTAGTCGCTCGGAGTTCAGAGGCTCCGAGGGAACCTTCAATTCCCCCATTCACACCACCCAAAAATATCGCTAAACAACTGCCCGCCAACCACTTACCGGCCATCGCCCGAGCCCGCCCAATCCGATTTTCCCTCGCGCCCCACTACAATCAAATCGGAACCCCAAAACCATGCCCACGCACCCTATCATCGGCCACCACGACCTCCCCGTCGGCCTCCCCTCCGCCCATGCCGCCCTCGAACTCCGCCATCTCCAACAACTCGCATTGAATGAATGGTTTAAACCCTGTCTGGGTTTGTTTCGCAACCTTCACATTTCCGCCCGCGACCGCGCCGCCTCGAACGCCGCCGCCTCCACCGCTGCCAGCCCGCTTTCCGCCCCGCCGCCCCCGAAATCCCGTCCCCGCGAAACGAACCCACACACCACCCAAGCCAATGATTCAAAGCCGCTTATCCGCTGTCTCTCCGCCTGGCCTAAGGCGTCTGGGCGCGGATTTCGGCGATCTTGACCCGAAGCTCGGCGGCGGCTGGGTGGTCGGGGTGTTGGGCGATGAAGCGTTCGAGGACGTCGGCGGCGCCGAGGCGGTCGTTCTTCCGCCAGAGGACTTCGGCGAGGTGGAGATGGGGGTGGGAGAAGTGGGCGGGGTCGAGCCGGATGGCCTCGCGGAGGTGCTTCTCCGCCTGGTCGAGGCGGCCGAGGGCGAGCAGGTTCATGCCGAGTTGGGAGTGGGCGAGGGCGTCGCCGGGCTGTTTCAGGACGGCATGGCGGTTGAAGTGTTCGGCCTCCGCGAACTGGCCCAGGTTGAGGAGCACGCCGCCCAGGTTGACGAGGGGGGCGTAGAGGGTGTCGTCGGTTTCGAGCGCGCGGCGGAACATCTCCTCGGCGCGGGGGTAGCGCTGGGTCTGGTAGGCGATGGTGCCGAGGTTGTTCCAGGCTTCGCCGTAGTTGGGGGCGATTTCGACGGCCTTGAGCAGGTGCTGTTCGGCGGCTTCGATGTCGCGGCGGCCGAGTTTCTTCTGGGCCTCCTGGTATTCGCGCCGGGCGCCGTTGGGGATGGAGAGCGCGCGGAAGCTGACGCCGATGGCTTCTTCGCGGCGGAGGCGCGCGTCGTCCATTTCGAGATCGACGGTGACGCGGCCGCGGGCGTCGGCCGTGGAGGGGGTGACGACCACGGTCTGCCGGGTTTCGCCGCGGCCGGGGACGAAGACGCTGAGGGTGTAGGTGCCGGCTTCGAGGCGGCGAAAGCGGAAGCGCCCGCCGACGTCGCTAAGAGTGGATTCTGTGAAAGGGTTGGTGGCGCCGTAAATGGTGACGGAGCCCTGGGTCGGGGGCCGGAAGCGGCCCTCGACGGTGAAGGTCTGAGGGGGCGCCTGGAGGAGCAGCGCCAGCGTGAGTGTCAGCATGGCGTTCTGTTTTCAGCATACGTCCATTGGATAGTCGTTTATACTTCACCTTATGCTGCGGTTCGGCCCATATGATGTGCACGAGGAGATCGGGCGGGGCGGGATGGGTGTGGTGTATCGCGGGTTCGACCCGATGATCCGGCGCGACGTGGCGCTGAAGACGATCAAGCTGTACGACATTTCGGACCAGGGCGAGCGGCGGCAGATGCAGGAGCGGCTGGAGCGGGAAGCGCAATCGGCAGGGCGGCTGTCGCACCCGAACATCGTGACGATCTACCAGGTGGGGTACGCGGAGATACGGCCGGGGGAGACACTGGCGTTCATCGCGATGGAGTATGTGCCGGGCAGGACGCTGGCCGGGCTGCTCGAGAAGGCGCGGGTGAAGAACCACGAGCTGGCGCTGAAGCTGCTGCGGCAGGCGGCCGAAGGGCTGGACTATGCGCACTCGCAGGGCGTGATCCACCGGGACGTGAAGCCGGCGAACCTGTTGATCACGAACGAGGGGCGGCTGAAGATCACGGACTTCGGCGTGGCGAAGCTGGTGTCGCACACGATGACGATGACGGGGACGGTGCTGGGGTCGCCGTTCTATATGTCGCCGGAGCAGATCCGGGCGGACCGGGTGGACGGCCGCAGCGACCAGTATGCGCTGGCGGTGGTGGCCTACGAGGTCTTTGGGGGGCGGAAGCCGTTTCAGGCGGAGACGTTGAGCGCGCTGGTGTACAAGATCGCGCATGAGGAGCCGCCGCTGCTGGAACTGGAGAGCGAAACGCTCGCGCGGCGGTTGAATCCGGTGCTGCGGCGGGCGATGGCCAAGGAGCCGGGGGAGCGGTTTCCGGACTGCGTGGCGATGGTGGAGGCTTTGGAGAAGGCCTACGCGGAACCATTGCCGGTGAGCGCACCGCCGGTGGTGAAGGCGGTTCCGCCGCAGTCGGTGGCGCCGCCGAAACCCGCGCCCCAGGCGCCAAAGGCTCCAGCCGCGGCTGCGGCCCGGCATGTGCCGTGGATGGGGGTGGCGGCGGCTCTGGGGGTGGTGGTGCTGATGGCAGGCGGGGTGTGGATTCTGCGGGACGATGGGGCGGCGGCGGCGAAACCGGCGGAGCCGGCGGCGGTGTCCGAGCCGGTGGAGGCGCCACCGCCGCGGGTGGAGTCGCGCCAAAGGGAGACGGTGAAGAGTGAGCCAAGGGCGGCGGCAACAGCGCCGGTGACGAAGGTGAGTCCGGCGCCGCCGCCGCAGAAGAGCGCCGCCGAGCCTGCGAAGGTGGCGGCTGAGCAGGTGAAGGCAGTGGCTCCGGCGGAAGTGGAGAAGCGGCAGGCTCCGGCTCCGGTGGTGGAACCGGAGCCTCCTCCGCCAACGCCGCCACCTGCCCCGAAGGAAGTGGTGCGGACACAACCGAAGCTGCTGCAGCGCGTGCCCGCCGCTTATACCAACGAAGCGCGCACGGCTGGCATTGAGGGTTCGGTGCATCTGTCGGTAGACATTGATGAGCGGGGCATTCCGGTGCGCGCGAGGATCCTCAAATCCCTCGATCCCGGACTGGACCGGAATGCGATTCAGTCGCTGGGTGGCTGGCGGTTCCAGCCGGCGACGGAGGATGGCAAACCCGTGGGCTCGACGGCGAACATCGAGGTTCAGTTCCAACTGGTGGGAGCGCCAACGAAGCAGGCGCCCAGCCTTAAGTCGCTAAAGCAGTGAGGCGGGCCGGGCTGTGGTTAGAGAGCACGACGACTCCGCCGGGGGTGATGTGGCAGCCGGCGGCGAGGTCGGCTTCGTGGTTTTCGCCGAGGACCGTGCCTTCCGGCAGTTGGACGCCGGAGTCGATGATGGCGCGGTGGATCCGGCAATAGCGGCCGATGTTCACGCCGGGCAGCAGGATGGATGAATCCACTTCGCTGTAGCTGTTGACCCGGACTCCGGGCGAGAGAATGGAGCGGTGGACGCGGGCGCCGGAGACGATGACGCCGGGGGAGACGATGGAATCCGTGGCGACGCCCATGCGGCGGCCTTCCTGGGCGAAGACGAACTTGGCGGGCGGAGCCTGGGGCATGCGGGTGCGGATGGGCCAGGCGGTGTCATAGAGGTTGAATTCCGGAGAGACGTTGACGAGGTCAATATTGGCTTCGTAGTACGCGTCAATGGTGCCGACGTCGCGCCAATAGCGGACGCTTTTTGCGTTCAAGTCGCGAAAATCATAGGCGACAACGCGGCGCTGGTCAATGAGGGCGGGGAGGACATTCTTGCCGAAATCGTGGGCCGAATTATGGTCTTCGGCATCGCGGCGGAGCGCTTCGAGGAGAGTGCCGGTATTGAAGACATAGATGCCCATGGAGGCGCTGACCATGGCGGGGTCGAAGGCGGAGGGCGTGGGATTGCCGTGCTGGGGCTTTTCCTCGAAGCCCTGAATAGCATAGGTGGCTGGGTTGATATTGACGACGCCAAGCCGGCGAGCTTCGGAGGGGTGGACCTGAATCGTGCCGATGGTGACCTCGGCATCGTACATGCGGTGCCAGTTGATCATCTCGGTGTAGTCCATTTTGTAGATGTGGTCGGCGGAGAGGATCAAAACGTGGCTGGGCTTTTCGTGCTCGATGGACTCAAGGTTCTGATAGACGGCGTCGGCGGTGCCGAGGTACCAATCCTCGTGGACACGCTTCATGGGGGGAATCGGTTCAATAAATTCGCCCATTTCTCCGGCAAAGAAATTCCACCCCTCGCGGAGGTGCCGCTGTAATTCGAGGGCTTTATACTGCGTGAGCACGAAAATACGGCGGAGGCCGGAATTAATGCAATTAGAGAGGGTAAAGTCGATGATGCGGTAGATGCCGCCGAAAGGGACAGCGGGTTTGGCGGTCTGGCGGGTCAGGGGGTGGAGCCGCTCACCCGCGCCTCCCGCCAGCAGGATCGTGAGTACGTTCTCCATCTTTCTTGAGGATAGCGTGAGGGCGGGCGGAGCGGCGCGGGCGTGCTACACTCTTTGGTTTCCCCGTTCCCCGTCCGAGCGGCAATGAGACCCAAGGACATGGAAAGCGCCAGCCCATCCTTATCCGGTTCCGCCCGCGCCGTTGCGAGTGCGGGCAGTTTTCCGGGACCATTCCGCAACTACTCGCTCAACGGCGGATGGGACGAGATGTTCGATGCCGCCGGGCAGCCGCGCGAGCACTACCGGCCGCTGTTTGAGCGGATGCTGGAGATGCCCAGCGAGGAGATGAAGCGCCGCAAGCAGGCCGCGGACCTCTCCTTTCTGCACCAGGGCATCACGTTCACGGTGTACGGCAAGAGCGAGGGGACGGAGCGCATCTTCCCGCACGACCTGCTGCCGCGGATACTGACCGGGGCGGAGTGGGAGCGGATCGAGGCGGGGCTGAAGCAGCGCATCACGGCGCTCAACGAGTTTCTGCGGGACATTTACCACGAGCAGCGGATTCTGAACGACCGGGTGGTGCCGCGCGAGCTGGTCTACACGTGTCCGCACTTCCGGCGGGAGATGCGGGGCGTGCCGGTGCGGCGGAACGCCTATGTGACGGTGGTGGGGACGGACCTGGTGAGGCTGCCCTCGGGTGAGTTCGCCGTGCTCGAAGACAACCTGAGGGTGCCGAGCGGCGTGAGTTACATGCTGACCTCCCGGCAGGTGATGAAGCGCGTGCTGCCGCTGCTGCTGCGGGAGGGCGGCGTGCGGCCGATCGACCATTATCCGCGCGAACTGCTGCAGACGTTGCGGTCACTGGCTCCCGAGGGCCGGCATGATCCGGCGATCGCGCTGCTGACGCCGGGCGTGTTCAATTCGGCGTACTTCGAGCACGCCTATCTGGCGCGGCAGATGGGCATTGAGCTGGTGGAGGGCCGGGACCTGACGGTCCACGAGAACACGCTGTACATGCGGACGACCGGCGGGCTGCGGCGGGTGGATGTGGTGTACCGGAGGATTGACGACGACTTCGTGGACCCGCTGGCATTCCGGCGGGATTCGATCCTGGGCGTGCCGGGGCTGTTCAACGCGTACCGGGCAGGCAATGTGACGCTGGCGAACGCGATCGGCACCGGGGTGGCGGATGACAAGGCGGTGTATGCCTATGTGCCGCAGATCATCCGGTATTACCTGAAGCAGGATCCGATCCTGCCCAATGTGGAGACCTATCTGATGTCCGATGAGAAGCAGCGCGGCCACGTGCTGGGGCGGCTGGACCAGATGGTGGTGAAGGCGGTGGGCGAAAGCGGGGGATATGGGATGCTGATCGGACCGCACGCGAGCGCACAGGAACGCGAGGAGTTCCGCGCGCGCGTGCTGGCGAATCCGCGGAACTACATCGCTCAGCCGACGCTGCAGCTATCCACGGCGCCGTGCCTGGTGGATGGATTTCAGATCGAGCCGCGGCATGTGGATCTGCGTCCTTACATTCTGTATGGGGAGAAGGTGACGGTGGTTCCGGGCGGGCTGACGCGGGTGGCGCTGCGGCGGGGTTCGCTGGTGGTGAACAGTTCGCAGGGGGGCGGCAGCAAGGACACCTGGGTGCTGCAATAGCCATGCTGAGCCGAGTCGCCGACAGTCTTTTCTGGATGAGCCGCTACCTGGAGCGCGCGGAACAGGTGGCAAGGCTGGTGCATGTCCATCTGAACCTTCTGGTGGAGCAGCCGGCGGAGGTGAACTCGGGCCGCTGGAGCCGGGTGCGGAAGGTGTTGCAGGTGGATGCGCCGGCGGGTCCGGAGACGCTGGCAGGAGTGCTGGACCAGATGTGCTTCAACCCGGCCAGCCGGTCGTCGATCGTGAGTTCGATCATGGGCGCGCGTTCGAACGCGCGGCAGGTGAGGGAGCAGATCAGCTCGGAGATGTGGGAGCAGATCAACCGGCTGTATCATCACGTGCGCGCTCTGCCGGAGGACGGCGGGCTGGCGCTGGAGCCGGAGGAGTTTCTCACGTCGGTGATGGAAGGGGCGCACCTGTTCCGCGGGTTGACGGATGCGACGATGAGCCATGGGCATGGGTGGCATTTCATTCAGCTCGGGCAGTTTTTGGAGCGTTCCCTGAATGTGTCGTCGATGATGCACGTGCACTTTCAGCATTTCTGGGAAGCACCGCTGCCCGCGTTCGACGACGAGCCTGGGGCGCTGGATTACCCCGAGTGGATCGGCGTGCTGAAGGGGGCCACGGCATTCGAAGCCTATTGCAAGGTGCACACGCCGAAGATCCTGCCGCGGCACGTGGCGGAGTTTCTGCTATTGAACGCGGGGTTCCCGCATTCCATTCGCTTCTCGGTGGAGAGGATGCATCAGGCGCTGGTGGCGATTTGCGAGGAAAGCCCGAGCCGGCGCGTGAGCGGGGTGTTGCGGCTGGCGGGGCGGCTGCGGGCGATGTTGAGCTACTCGCAGATTGACGAGATTCTGGGGGCTGGTCTGCATCAGACGCTGGAGGATATCCGGCGGCAGACGGTCCAAATCCACGCAGGGCTTTACCAGGCGTTCATCAGCTATCCGGTGGAGGCCGCGCTGGAGGTCTGACCATGTATTACCGCATCCGCCACCTGACACAGTTCCGCTACAGCGTGCCGGTTTCCGAGAGCCTGATGGAGTTGCGCATGCATCCGCGGACGGAGTCGTACCAGCGCTGCCTGGATTTCCAGCTGGCCGTGACGCCGAAGGCGAGCATGCACACGTATCGGGACTTCCTGGGCAATTCGATCCACCATTTTGGCATTCCGGGCGTGCACCGGCAGTTGCAGATCATGGCTGAGAGCGTGGTGGAGATGAAACCCTGGAACGACCTTCCGTATTTCCTGTCGCCCGGCGCATGGGCGGAACTGGACCGGATGGTTTACCTGGGCGACACCCTGGAGATGCTGCTGCCGAGCCACTTCGCGCGACCGACCCCGGCGCTCGAGAAGCTGATGAAGGAACTGGGGGCGGTGCGGCGGGACGACCCGCTGAGCCTGCTGCGCGAGCTGAACAGCCGGATCTTCGAGAAGTTCGACTATGTGCCGCGCTCGACGCGGGTGGATTCGCCGATTGACGAGGCGCTGAATCAGCGGGCCGGCGTGTGCCAGGACTTCGCGCACATCATGATTGCGATGGTGCGGCAGTTGGGGATCCCGTGCCGGTACGTGAGCGGGTATTTGCATCATCGTGAGGAGGATCACGACCGTTCGAGCGACGGGGCAACGCACGCATGGGTGGAGGCGCTGCTGCCGGAATTGGGTTGGGTGGGGTTCGATCCAACGAACAATCTGCTGGCGGGGCACCGGCACATCCGGACGGCGATCGGGCGGGACTATCTGGATGTGCCGCCGACGCGGGGCGTGTTCAAGGGGGAGGCGCAATCGCAGTTGAGCGTGACGGTAGCAGTGAACGCGTGCCGGGAACTGCCGCCGGAGCTGGCGGAGCTGGTGCTGTCGGAGGACGAGGCGTTCCCGCAGGCGGTGATGGCGCTGGCGGAGAGCGACGAGGCGGAGCTGATGGCGGCGATCGAGCGCGAGCAGCAAATGCAGCAACAACAGTGAGCGCTACTCGCGACAGCCGAGCCGGCGGACGCCGCCGAGGCGGTTGATTCCGTCGAAGGCGGCGGTTTTGTAGCACTCAGCGAGCGTGGGGTAGTTGAAGACGGTGTCGACGAAGTAATCGACGCGGCCGCCGAAGGCGAGCACGGCCTGGCCGATGTGGACGAGTTCGCTGGCTCCTTCGCCGATGATGTGGACGCCGAGAAGGCGATGGGTGCCGGTATCGAACAGGAGCTTGAGAAGGCCCGTGGTGTCGCCGATGATCTGGCCGCGGGCGATTTCCCGGTAGCGGGCCTTGCCGACCTCATAGGAGATGCCCTGCTGGGTGAGTTCCTCTTCATTGAGGCCGACCATGGAGATTTCGGGGATCGTGTAAATGCCGTAGGGGAAGAGTTCGGGGACGGAGGTGGCGGTAATGTTCAGGGCATGGCAGGCGGCGAGGCGGCCCTGTTCCATGGAGGTGGAGGCGAGGGAAGGGAAGCCGATGACGTCGCCGACGGCATAGATATGGGGTTGGGCGGTCTGGTAGCGTTCGTTGACGGCGATGCGGCCGCGGTCGTCGGGTTCGAGGCCGGCGAGATCGAGCCCGAGGCGGGCGGTGTTGCCGGTGCGGCCGATGGAATAAAGGGCCTTGTCGGAGATGATCTGTTTGGCGCTGTCGAGGAGGATGCGGACCTTGCGGCCGGTGTCGTCCTCGATGACTTCCATGCCTTTCACGCTTTCGCCGAGGCGGAGGGTGACGCGATTCTCGCGGAGGTGGTAGGCGAGGGTGTCGGCGATTTCGGCGTCGACGAAGGGGAGCAGGCGGGGGCGCTTGTCGACGAGGGTGACGCGGACGCCAAGAGCGGCGAACATGGAGGCGTACTCGCAGCCAATGACGCCGGCGCCGATGACGGTGAGGGTGCGGGGGAGTTCGTCGAGGCCGAGGATGTCGTCGGAGGTGAGCACCTGGCGGCCGTCGAAGGGGATGTGGTCGTCGCGGGTGGCTTCGGTGCCGGTGGCGATGATGATGTGGCGGGCGGTGATGGTGCGGAGGCCGCCGCCGTCGGCAGTTTCGAGACGAAGCGTGTGGGGGTCAACGAAAGCGGCGGCGCCGGAGAGGACTTCCACGCGGTTGCGGAGCAACTGATGGCGGGTGACGTCGATTTCGTGGCGGACGACGGCATCCACACGGGCGAGGAGATCTTCCATGGTGATCCGCTGGCGCACGGTGTGGCTGAGGCCATAGAACTCGCGTTCGCGGTAGCCAGACAGATCGAGCACCGCTTCCCGCAAGGTTTTTGAGGGAATGGTGCCCGTGTTGACGGAAACCCCGCCGAGGACCGTTTTTTTCTCAGCCAGCCCGACGCGGCGGTCGAGTTTGGCGGCCTGGATCGCGGCGCGCTGGCCAGCGGGTCCGGATCCAATCACAAAGAGGTCGTAATCGTACGACTGGCGCGATGGGTTCATGGGCGATCGGAAGCGTCCGAGGGGGGACGCTTTGATCTTAACAGGCGCGCTGTGGCGCCCGTAGCCACGCGGTTAGTCGTCCGTTTCCGCGTCTTCTTCGATCTCAACCCGCACCGGCTGTTCGATCAAACGCGGCTCCTTGCCCTTGGTGAGCACCATGAGCCGATAGCGCACGCCGGGCTTGACACCCTTGGGGATCTTGCAGGTGATGGTGGTTTCGGTTTGGGTGAGCATCGGGGTTTTGATGTCATTGGTCCCGTCAGTGAAGTAGAGTTCAGCGACGATGTCCTTGCCAATATGCTCACCGGTCACCGTGATCTCCGTCCCCGGCTTGCCCAGGGTTGGCTCCACTGTAGTGAAGCGTGGGGTGATCTCCTGTGCCAGCAAGAGCACGGGCACCGCCACCGCCAGAGTGAGCACTGGCGTCAACCATTTCGCAGAGAAGCGCATCCGAATACCTCCTAAACTGATGCTAGGACGTCCGGGTCTGAAATGCAAGTGCTTTGGTCAGGATTATTTTTACTCAACCAGTTTTTGGGGCGAGGATGGTTGGGGGAGGGAGTCTTCGTACTTGAGTTCCGAGCCGAACAAGCTGTGTGGAATCAAGTAGATGAGCAGGGTGATGAGGGAGGCGGCGGCGACCCAGGCGCCGGGCCGGGTCCAGCGGCGGCGGAGGGCGAAGACAGCGAGAATCCAGGCGATCCAGGCGGCGGCGGTTTTGTTGTCGGTGAGGTCGGTGCCGAAGGGCCAGCCGGTCCAGAATGCGCCAAAGGCGTATTTCTGGACGATGGGGCCGAGGATCATGCCGCCGAGGGTCAACAGGACGAGGGAGGGGAGGGCGAGTTTCCAGAATTGGGGCTGGGGATTGAGGAGTTCGAGGCCGGCGCGGTTGGACCAGAGCATGGCGGCGAACATGAGGATGACGTGGATGATCAGGACGGCATCGGGGACGTGGCCGCGAAAGCGGATGACGACGGGCGGTCCGGTGAGCCAGACGCGTTCGGGGCCGAGTTCGAGGATGACGCGGTATTCGAGTTTGCCGGCGGGGGGCTGATGGGGGAGGGGGGCGGTGAGTTCAGCGCCGCGGCGCTCCATGGGGGTGCGGGTCCAGGCGTCGCTGGTCTTGAAGCGGCGCCAGACGAGGGTGCCCTGGATGGGGCCGGGTGCGGGGACGGTGACCTGGGCATCGCCCGCGCCGGGGTGGGAGCGGACGAGGCGGTATTTGACGGTCTGGCCGCCGATTTCTTTCTGGCCGCGCATGGGGTGGGTGGGGCCGGTGAGGCGCTGGTAGACGGCGGAGGCGAGGGTGATCAGGAGGGCGAGGGTCCAGAGCATCCACGGCTTCATGGCGTGGGCGGCTCCAGGGTTTCGATCTGTTCGCGGGTGAGGCGCATGGTGATCCAATCCGAGAGAGTCTCGGCGCCGTGGCGGCGGTAGAACTCCTGGGCGAGGGTGTTCCAGTCGAGGACGACCCATTCCATGCGGCCGCAGCCGCGGTCGCGGGCTTCGCGGACCATGGCGCGGAACAGGGCCTTGCCGGCGCCGCAGCCGCGGAATTCGGGGAGGACGAAGATGTCTTCGAGGTAGAGAGTGGGCAGGGCGAGGAAGCTTGAGTAGGTTTCGAGGACCAGGGCGTAGCCGGCGGGGCGGGCATCGGCGAAGGCGAGGAAGGCGTCGAGGCGGGGGCGGGGGCCGAAGATGTCGTGGACGAGGCGCTGCTGGGCTGCGTCATCGGGCGGGGTGAGTTTTTCGTATTCGGCGAGGCCGCGGATGAGGTCGAGCAGGATTTGGGATTCGTCCGGGCGGGCGCGGCGGACTTCGAGCTGGGCGGGCATGGCTCAGGGCACCAAGAGGACGCGGTAGCCGGCGCGGGTGAGTTCGTCGCGGTCGAGGAAGCTGCGGCCGTCAACGACGACGGGGTGGCGCATGCGTGGCAGGAGAGCGGCCCAGTCGAGTTCCAGATACTGCTGCCAGTCGGTGACGAGGATGACGGCGTCGGCATCGTCGAAGAGGGCTTCTGGGGTTGCGGCGAGGGTGAGTTCGACTTCGGGATGTTCCTGCTGGAAGCGCTGCATGGCGACGGGGTCGTGGGCGCGGACCTGGGCGCCGTGCTGGATGAGGCGGCGGGCGATGTCGATGGAGGGGGCTTCGCGGAGGTCGTCGGTATTGGGTTTGAAGGCGAGGCCGAGCAGGCTGATGGTGCGGCCCTTGAGGATTTTGAGTTCGCCGAGGAGGCGTTCGACGACCTTGACGCGCTGGCGCTTGTTGACCTCCCGGGCGGCATTGACGATGGGCATGGCCTGGCCGTATTCGGCGGCGGTGGAGATGAGAGCGGCAGTGTCCTTGCCAAAGCAGGAGCCGCCCCAGCCGAGGCCGGCCTGGAGGAAGCGGGGGCCGATGCGGGCGTCAAGACCGATGCCGCGGGCGACTTCGCGGACGTCGGCGCCGACGCGCTCGGCGAGATTGCCGATTTCGTTGATGAAGCTGATTTTGAGGGCGAGGAACGCGTTGGCGGCGTACTTGATGAGTTCGGCGGAGGCGAGGTCGGTGGCGACCATCGGCACGGCGCCCATGTCGTCAGGGCGTGGAAGGAACGAAGGGGCAGGGAAGGTCTGGTCGATGAGGGGGCGGTAGAGGCGGTAGAGGATGCCGCGGGTCTGTTCGTTGTCCGCGCCGACGACGATGCGGTCAGGATAGAGGGAGTCGGCCAGGGCGGAGCCTTCGCGGAGGAATTCGGGGTTGGAGGCGACGGCGAACTTGCCGTCGGCCCTGCCTTCGTGGGTGCGTTCGAAGGCTGCGCGGATGAGGGACTCGACCCAGTTGCCGCTGCCGATGGGGACGGTGCTTTTGTTGACGACGACGGTGAAGCCGGCATTCAAGTGCTGGCCGATGGATTCGCTGGCGGCGCGGAGATAGCGGAGGTCGGGGCTGCCGTCGGTCTGGGGCGGAGTGCCGACGGCGATGAAGACGACCTCGGCGGTGGGGACGCCATCGGCAATCTCAGTCGTGAAGTGCATGCGTTCCGCGCATTCCTGCATCAGTTCCGCGAGGCCGGGTTCGTAGATGGGGATGCGGCCGGCGCGGAGGGCCTCGATTTTGGACTGAACCGGGTCGATGCAAGTGACTTCGTGGCCGAGGTAAGCGAGGCAGACGCCGGTGGTGAGACCCACATAGCCGGTTCCGAGAATTGCGATCTTCATCATGGCCGAAATTCAGGGTATCAACCTTTGATGACCCCGAGCGGGCGGAGGCGGGCGGCCTTGGCAGCGAGGCCGGCCTGGGCGACGGTCTCGATCACTTCGTCCACATCCTTGTAGGCCTCGGGCACCTCCTCGAGCAGGCCGTCGCGCGTTTCGCAGCGGACGAAAATGCCGCGCTCTTCCAGCGCCTCGCGGACTTCGCGGGCATTGCGGCCGGCCTTGGCGGCGGCGCGGCTGAGGCGGCGGCCGGCACCGTGGCAGACGCTGCCGAAGGTTTCGCGCATCGCTCCTTCGAGGCCGGTGAGCACCCACGAGGCGGTGCCCATGCTGCCGGGGACGAGCACCGGTTGGCCGATGGCGCGGTATTCGGCGGGGATTTCGGGATGGCGCGCGGGGAAGGCGCGGGTGGCGCCCTTGCGGTGGACGAGGACTTCGACCTCGCGGCCCTCCCACTCGTGGCGCTCCCGCTTGGCGATGTTGTGGCAGACGTCGTAGAGAAGCGACAGGCGGGCGCGCTTGCCGAAGATGGCGGCGAAGCTGCCGCGCAGCATGTGCATCATCACCTGGCGGTTGGCCCAGGCGAAGTTGGCGGCGGCGCGCATGGCCTTCAGGTAGTTCTGGCCCTCGTCGGAATGGATGGGGACGCAGGCAAGCTGGCGGTCGGGCAGGGTGATGCCATAGCGCTTCATCGCCGCGCCCATCTGCTGGAGGAAGTCGGTGCAGACCTGGTGGCCGAGACCGCGCGAGCCGCTGTGGATGAGGACGACGATCTGGCCTTCGTGGAGGCCGAGGACCTGCGCGGCGGCGGGGTCGTGAATCTGCTCGACCCACTGGATTTCGAGGAAGTGGTTGCCGCTGCCGAGCGTGCCGAGTTGGGGACAGCCGCGCTCGTGGGCGCGGGCCGAGACGCAATCCGGGTCGGCGTCGCGCAGGCAGCCGCGTTCCTCGGCCTTCTCCACGTCGGCTTGCTCGCCGTAGCCTTCGTCCACCGCCCACGCCGCGCCGCGGGTGAGCACCTGGTCGAGTTGCTTCTGGGTCAGCGGGACGCGGCCCTTGCCGCCGACGCCGCACGGCACATCGGCGAAGACGCGGTCGAGCAGTTCGCGGAGGCGCGGGCGGACTTCGTCGAGGGTGAGGTTTGATTTGACGAGGCGGACGCCGCAGTTGATGTCGTAGCCAACGCCGCCGGGGCTGACCACACCGTGGCGCCAGTCCATCGCGGCGACGCCGCCGATGGGGAAGCCGTAGCCCTGGTGAATGTCGGGCATGGCGAGCGAGGGGCCGACGATGCCGGGCAGGCACGCGACGTTCATCGCCTGTTCGAGGGCGCGGTCCTTGAGGATCGGGTCGCGCAGGGCGTCGCTGGCGTAGAAGACGACGTCGGTGCGCATGTTCTGGCGCACCGTACGGGGAATGCGGTTGCGGACGTCGTCGAGGCGTTCAAACGTCAAGGTACACCTCCGCGGTCCAGCCGCTCGCGTCCTGCCACACTTTGAGCTGATGAAATGTGACGGCCTTCACCACGAGGCGGGGCGGATGCTTCGCTTCATCGCGCGGTTCGCCCCAAAGCGCGGCGGGCTCGAAGCGGGCGGGAGCGACCGAGCGGCCGTCCATCAGCCACAGAACCTCGTTCAGCCAGTGGATGAAGCGCTCCTCCAGAGTGTCGCCTTCAATGGAGATCGGGTGGCGCTCACGGGCTTCGGCCCCGGCGGTGTCCATCACGATCGCCGCGAGCGCGGCGGCGGCATTGGCGAACAGCTCGTCCGTGGTGGCGCCGCGGACGCGGAAGCCCATGTCGGCGGTATGTTCGAGGACTTCGAAACCGGTCATCCCTCTCTTAATTGTGCGCGCAAAAATGGGAGTCCGCGCACGCCGGAGAAGGCATGGCCGTCGTCAAAGGTTTCCTGGCCGCAGCGGTCCGCCGCGCCGAAGACCTGGTAAATGCGCTGGACCTCGGCAAACGACTGCTGGAAGGCGGCGATCGGAAAAATGTTGTCGCGTTCGCCGGATTCGGCCCAGAGAGCGCGGGGGGCGATGAGGCCGGCGACGTCGCTCATCTCGGCCCAATTGAGGATGCCGGGGACGTAGTTGTCCATGCAGTGCGCGAGGCTGAGAATCGAGTCCTTGAAGGTATTGAGATAACCGCTGACCAGCGCGGCGCGGATGCGCGTTTCCAGCGCCGAAGCGAAGACCGTGATCGTGCCGCCGCCCGAAATGCCGAGGCAGCCGATGCGCCGCGCGTCGAGTTCCGCGCGCGTCTCGATGAAATCGATCGTCCGCATCACATCCCACACGCGCCAGCCGATCATCGTCTCGCCGAACAGCAGCGCGGCGCCCGCGGCGGGCTGGCAGGAATTGGCGTTGAGGCCGCGCCGTTTTGCTTCATCGCCCCGGCGGCAGCCGAAGCCGATAGGTTCGATGGCGATGGCGGCGAGCCCCTGCTCGACAATCTGAATCGCGAAGTCGTGCTGATAGCCGTCCTTGTCCGTGCGGTCGTTGCCCTTGGCGTCCACACCAACGATGTCGTCCACGCCGCGCCCGTGGCCGGGAATGCAGATGGCGGCGGGAAATGGGCCCTGACCCTGCTTGGGCGTGAGGATATAGGCAAAAACGGAGAGGCCCGGGCGGGACTCGAACACCACCGCCTCGCGCGTATAGCCGGGGTAGTCGCGCTTCTCGAGGGTCTTCGGATTGAGCGGTATGCGGCGGGCGGGGAAGCCGCCCAGCAGTTCGGTCAGCTTCGGGCGGAGGCGCTTCTGCCAGGCTTCGGCCTCGCGGCGCGAGGTGGCGGTGAAGCGGAGGCGGCGCGGCATCTCGTCATAGCGGAGGCGGCTCCAGAGCACCGGGTCCATGCGGGCCATGTCCAGCTCGGCGGTGAAACGGTCGAGCGCGCTGGCGTAGGACGGCCGGCCTTGTTCCTGGGCCTGGGCAAAAGCGGCGGGCGTGAGCAGGGCCGCGCGGCGGGTCACCTTCACTTGAGTTCCTCCCATTCGTCGGGCTTGAAGCCGAACCAGATTTTGCCGCCCCGGACGATCAGCGGGCGCTTGACGAGATTGGGATTCGCGCTCATCAATTGCAGCGCCTCGGCGCGGGATGGGGGATTCAGCTTCATATTTCGTTCACGGTACAGCTCATTTTTGGGGTTCAGGAACGGGATGTGGTCCCGCGTCCCAATGAGCTGATCGAGCTGCTCGACGGAAAGCCCGCGGCTCAGATCGATGGTCTCCACCGCGACGCTGTTTTCAGCCAGGAAACTCCTGGCTTTGCGGCAGGTGGTTCAAGTCGGCTTGGTGTAAAAACGGGTCTTCACGGTCGTCAGTACTTGGGGACGCTGGGGTCCACCTGCGTGCTCCAAAGGTCGATGCCGCCGGCCATGGAAACGCAGTTGGCGACGCCCTGCTGGCGGAGCCAGTTCACCACATTCAGGCTGCGCATGCCGTGATGGCAGTGGACCACGAGAAGCTTCTCGTCGGCGAGTCCATCGAGCCGCTGCAGGTGCTGCGGGATGGTGTTCATGGGGATCAATTCGGCCCCATCGATGCGGCAGAGCTGATACTCAAGTTCCTCGCGGACGTCAATGAGAACGGCTTCGCCGGCCGCGACCTTCTGCTGGGCCTCGGCGGGCGATATTTCATAAGGCAGTTGGGACAATCAGGCCTCCTCGCCAAATCGTAGCATCCCCCCTTGGTACTGTCTTCACGGGATTGTCCGGTTGCCGCCGCAAGCCGTACACTAGAAGATGATGCTGGCGATACCAGCCAACTTGCGTCCCTCCCTTTTCGGCTGCGACTAGCCGACCTCCCTCGCGGCCTGCCCCCCCTTGGATCGAAGTGAATGAACTCCGGGAGGTGTTCCGATGAGCGACGTTTTCGTTTCCCCAACGCCAGCCTTGCCAAACCTGGTGACCGAATTGCCCGGCCCCCGCGCGGCCGCCATCATTGAACGCGACCACGCGGTCCTGTCGCCCTCCTACACGCGCGACTACCCGCTCGTCATCGCCCGTGGCGAAGGCGCCCTGGTGGAAGACGTGGACGGCAACCGCTTTCTGGATTTGAACGCGGGCATCGCCGTCGTGGCCACGGGCCACAGCCATCCGCGCGTCGTGGAGGCAATCCGCGCGCAGGCCGAAAAGTTCCTCCACATGTCCGGCACCGACTTCTACTACGAGTGCATGGTGGAGTTGGCCGAGAAGATCACCGCGCTGTGCCCGCCGCCGGACGCCCGCCGCGTATTCTTCGGCAATTCCGGGACGGAGGCCATCGAGGCGGCGATCAAGATGGCCCGCTATCACACCGGGCGCGACAAGTTCATCGCCTTCCTCGGGGGCTTCCACGGGCGGACCATGGGGTCGCTGTCGCTGACCGGCTCGAAGGCGGTCCAGAAGCAGGGATTCGCGCCGCTGCCCGGCGGCGTGACGCACATCCCCTACGCTTACTGCTACCGCTGCGCCTACGGCAAGCAGCCCGATACCTGCCACGTGGAATGTGTGAAGGTGCTGGAAGAGACGCTCTTCAAAACGATCCTGCCCGCGCAGGAAGTGGCGGCGATCTTCGTCGAACCCGTGCAGGGCGAGGGCGGGTATGTCGTGCCGCCCGTGAAGTTTTTCGATGAGTTGCAGGCGGTAGCGCGGCGGCACGGGATTCTGCTGGTGTGCGACGAGGTGCAGTCCGGCATGGGGCGCACCGGCCGGATGTTCGCCTTCGAGCACTTCGGCGTGGACCCCGACATCATCGCGCTCGCGAAGGGAATCGCCTCCGGCATGCCGCTTTCGGCCACCGTGGCGAAGGCGCAATACATGCAGTGGAAGCCCGGCGCGCACGCCTCCACCTTCGGCGGAAACCCCGTCGCCGTCGCGGCGTCGCTCACCACCATCGAACTTCTCGAGCAGGAAGTGATGGCCAACGCGGAGCGCGTCGGGGCGTTCATGAAGGAGCGGATGGACACCTGGCCGGCGAGGTTCCCCATCGTCGGCGACGTGCGCGGTCTCGGCCTGATGCTCGGCTTTGAGATTGTGAAGGACCAGGCTTCGCGGGAGCGAGCGCCGGAGTTGCGGAACGAGATCGTGCAGCGCGCCTTCCATCACGGGCTGCTCGTCCTGGGAGCCGGGCAGAACTCGGCGCGCCTCGCGCCGCCGCTCGTGTTGACCCGGGAGCAGGCGGCGTTCGCGCTCGACACGCTCGAGGACATCCTCGCCGCGCTCTGCCGCTAAACTGGAGCGGTGAGCGCTCCCCGAGTTCTGGATGTCGGCTGCGGCCGCAATAAGCGTGCCGGCGCGGTGGGCGTGGACCGCAATCCGCGCAGCCGCGCCGACGTCCTCTGCGACCTCGACCATTTCCCGTATCCGTTCCGCGACAACAGCTTCGACGAACTCCACGCCGTCCACGTCATCGAACACGTCCAGGATGTAGTGCGCGCCATCGAGGAGTTCCACCGGCTCGTGCGCCCGGGCGGCTCCATTCATCTGGCCACGCCCCACTACACCGACTTCTCGTCCTTCTGCGACCCCACCCACCGCTGGCACCTGAACTCGTTTTCGTTCCGCTACTTCGGCGAGGACCACGCGGGCTACGACTACTACTCCCACGTCAGATTGCGTGAGAAAAAAGTGCGCGTCCGGCTACTTGCATTGTGGAGGTACTTGGGCTTTGAACTGCTCGTCAACGCCTTTCCGCGCTTCCGCCGGTTTTGGGAACACTACCTCTGCTATGTGGTACGCGGGAAGGTGATGGAGTTCGAGTTTGAAGTCCTGAAGTAGGCCGTGGCAAGACTGTTCTGGCGTTTGGTGGATCGAATTCGTGACTGTGTCTTCAGGCGGCGTCTCACGCCGGCGCATGCACTGGGCCGGCGGGCCGAGGATCTGGCCCACCGCTACCTGGAGGAGCACGGATACGAAGTGATTGACCGGAACTGGTGTGATCACCGGTTACGGACGGAGATCGACCTGGTGGCCAGGCACAAGGGTCAACTGGTTTTCATCGAAGTGAAAGCGCGGGGATCGGACGGGCTTGCGCCGCCGGAAAGCGCGGTTGGGGCGGCGAAGCGGAGGGCGCTGTTGCGCGGGGTGGTCCGTTACACGAAGTGGGCGAATCTGAGTCCTGAGCAAATGCGATTCGATGTGTTGAGCATCGTGTTTACGGACCCGCCGCGCATCACGCTCCATCAAGGCGAGCCATTGCTTCCGCGGCGACGCAGGAATGCTGTATGCTGACGGTGTTCCTCGTCCGGAAGTTCGAGTCTCCGCCTTGCCTGACCTTCGCAAAGACCCAATCACCGGCCGGTGGGTGATCATCGCCACGGATCGAGCCCGCCGTCCGACCGACTTCACGCGCGAGCGGGTGATTCCATCCGCTTCGCGGTTTTGCCCCTTCTGTCCCGGCAACGAGTCAAAGACTCCGCCCGAAGTGCTGGCGTACCGGACCTCCGGCGCACCCAATCAGCAGGGCTGGACTCTGCGGGTGGTGCCGAGCAAGTTTCCCGCCCTCCGGGTGGAAGGGGATCTCGACCGGCGGGGCGAGGGGCTCTACGACCGGATGAATGGCGTGGGAGCGCACGAGGTGATCCTGGAGACGCCTGACCACCTGGCGTCGCTGGCGAGCCTGCCGGAGAAGAACGTGGCGGACGTTATGTTCGCGGTCCGCGACCGGATCGTGGACCTGAGCAAGGACAAGCGTCTGCGCTACATTCTGGTGTTCAAGAATCATGGCGAGCCGGCCGGGGCGACATTGGAGCACCCTCACTCGCAACTGATCGCGTTGCCGGTGGTGCCCAAGCGGGTGCAGGAGGAGTTGGATGGGGCGCGCCGGTTCTTCGAGTACCGCGAGCGGTGCATCTTCTGCGACATCCTGCAGCAGGAGGCGGGGTCGATGAGCCGCGTGGTGTTGGAGACGGAGCATTTCTATGTTCTGTGTCCGTATGCTTCGCGATTTCCGTTCGAGACCTGGATCGTGCCGCGCGCGCACGCCTCGCACTACGAGAGTCTGGACGTGGCGACGGCGCATAACCTGGGCTGGGTGTTGAACCACACGCTGAAGAAGATCGACATGTCGCTGGAGAACCCGCCCTACAACATCACTCTGCACACCGCGCCGCTGCAGGATGCGCCGCTGGAATACTACCACTGGCACATCGAAATCATGCCGAAGCTGACGAAGGTGGCGGGGTTCGAGTGGGGCAGCGGCTTCTATCTGAACCCGACCCCACCGGAGGAAGCCGCGCGATTTCTGAAGGAAATGCAGGTGTAGCGCGAGCGGTCAGCGCTTTTTGAGGGTCACCGCCATCTCGGCATTCACCTTGATGGTTTCTAGAGCGGGGTTTTTGATGACCGCGTCCATGTATTCGCGATTCTGGTCGATGGTGGTGATGTTGTGGGCGAGGATCAGGCCTCCGGGGCGGAGCAGGGGTAGCACCTTATTGAGGTAATCGAAGTAGCCTTCCTTGTCCGCGTCAATGAAGACGATATCGATGGGGCCTTTGAGGTTCTTCGCGGTTTCGTGGGCGTCGCCCACGACGACGGTGATGAGGTGATCCACGCCCGCCTTGCGGAAGTTGTTGCGGGCGGTCTCGGCGCGGCCGGGGTCGTATTCAAAGGTGGTGAGCCGGCCGCCGGTCTTGCGCAGGGCGAGAGCGAACCAGAGCCCGGAATAGCCGGTGGAGGTGCCGAATTCAACGGCGGTTTTGGCGCCGATGGATTCGGTCAGAAGGCGGATCAACCGCCCGTCTTCGCGGGGCACGTTCAGGTGGCGTTCGGTGGACTCGGCGACTTCGAGGATCCGGCGCTCGGCCTCATCCTGGGGGAGCGGAGCATTGCCGTAGCCGCCCGACCCGCCACCCATGAAACGTCCCCGGGGACCCTGGGCGCAGGCGAGCAGGGTGATGGTGAGTAGGCACACTAAGGTTCGGGTGGTCAAACTGTAGGCTCCTTAACTTTGAATGACGGCAGAAGAGCCGTTTGGGTTGACAGTCGTGAATGCTTTCATGGCGGACGCGATAAACTAAGGCCATCATGACTGATATCTCTCCCCGCCGTGGATTTCTGCGCGGCGCTGCCGGCCTGGCCGCAGCCGCCCAGGCCTTGAGCGCCGCTCCGCGTCCGCTGACCGAAAAGGAGAAGCTCGCGCGGCTGGCCACGAATTGCTGGCCCGTCCGAATGTTGTTCAAGAGCCGGCCTTCGCCTCGGGGCACCGGTCCCCAGGTAGCCGAACTGCGCAAGAAATATGGCGAGATTACCATGCTCGATTTCCCGCAATGGACGCGGGATCAGTTTCCCGGCATTACACACATGGATCTGTGGTCTTCGGTATTCGGCGACGTGAGCGACGATTCGATGTTCGCGGCACAGACCACGACGCTACCCAACGGGCAAACGAGAACCATGTATGAGTTCGACCCTTCGTCGGCTTCGGGCAAGAAGTGGCTGACCCAACTGGCGAACAATATGGCGAAGCTGGGCGTGAAGTGCCAGCATGTGTCGAACAATGCTCCGCGTAACATATCCGACCTGGATGAGGCGAAGAGGCGCGAGGGCATCGAGGTGGCGAAGAAATGGCTGGACGGTTCGGCCATGCTGGGCGCCAAGACGATGCGCGTGAATACGGGGGGACCGCGGATTGCGCCGGAGGCGTCGGCGACGGGCAGCTATCCCCGGAACGACGAAATTGTGAAATATCTTGACAAGTGCATTGAGTCTTTCCGGGAAATGGCGGAATATGGCGCGAAAGTGGGGGTGATTGTCACGATTGAGAATCATTGGGGGCTGAGTGCAAACCCGATGAATGTGAGGATCGTGCTGGATTCGGTGAATCATCCTTATTGCGAAGCATCGCCGGACTTCTGCAACTGGGAGCATGAGTACATGCTGTATCACGGGCTTTCGGCGCTGGCTCCGTACACGCACCACACCGTGCATGCGAAGTATTGGAACCGCTGGAAGGAAGTGGATTTGCAGCGGTGTACGAGAATCATGGCGGCGGCGGGATTCCGCGGCATTTTCGCATTGGAGTATGAGGAAGGCCCTTGGGATGGGGTCGAAGGGATGCGGCTGCTGCAGAAAGAAGTGATGGCGGCGCTATAGGAGGTGTCCGGTTGTGCCAGTGTTCCGATTGACCGTGAACGGGCGTGCCCAATCGGTGGACACGCCTGGTGACCGTCCGCTGTTGGAGGTGCTCCGGGAGGATCTGGGGCTGACCGGGACGAAGTACGGCTGCGGCGAGGGGCAGTGCCGGGCTTGCGTGGTGCTGCTGGACGGGCGGCCCACGCCGTCGTGTGTGACGCCGGTGCGGAATGCCGCGAACCGGCGGGTGACCACGATCGAAGGTCTGGCTGCGGATGGGAGGCTGACGCCCGTGCAGCGGGCGTTTCTGGAGGAACAGGCATTCCAGTGTGGCTATTGCACGCCGGGCATGGTGCTGGAGGCGGAGGCACTGCTCGACCGGACGCCCAGCCCGAGTGAAGCGGAGATCCGGCAGGGCCTGAATGGGCACATCTGCCGTTGTACCGGCTATCCGCGCATTGTGGACGCGGTCCGGCTGGCGGCCCGACTGAGGCGGGAGGGGAAGCGCAATGGCTGAGATGGATCCGCGGCTGGAGCTTGATCGTTTCGAACTGAGAGAGCCGGACCCTTACCGGTTCGAATTGGACCGGCGGGAGTTCCTGGGTGCGGGCCTGTTATTGACCCTGCTGGTGCGGGGCGGGGCGCAGGAGGCAGTTCTGGAAGCGCGCCTGCACCTGGGCGATGACGGCACGGTCACGGTTTTGTCGGGCAAGGTTGAAGAAGGGCAAGGCGCCCGCACGGAGATCGCCATGGCGGCGGCCGAGGAACTGGGCTTGCCTTTGGAGCGGGTTCGGGTGGTTCTGGGCGATACGAGCCAGGTGCCGAACGATGGAATCACGGCGGGCAGCCGGACGACGCCCGGGACAATCCCAGCCGTTCGACGCGCGGCCGCATCGGCCCGAGCCACTCTCGAAGGCTCAGGTTTGAAGGACTACGGCGCGTTGGCGAAGTCTGGCGCGAGTCTGAAGGGAGCGGCGCCGGCAGGAGTGACGCTGCGGCGGGTGGAGCAATGGCAAATACTGGGCAAGAGCCAGCCGCGGCCGGGAGGCGAGGGGCTGGTGAACGGGGCGCACGAATTCCCATCGGACATCCGGCGGCCCGGAATGTTGTACGGGGCCGTGCTGCGCCCGCCCGCCTATGGAGCGACGCTGGAGTCGATGGATCTGGCGGCGGCGCGCAAGCTGCCGGGGGTGGTGGCGGTTCGCGACGGAGAGTTTGCGGGCTGCGCGGCGCGCACGTCGTACGAGGCCCGGAAGGCGCTGGAAGCGATGGCGGCCGCGGCGCAATGGTCCATTCCCAAACACGAGGCGGACAGCGGCAATCTGTTCGATTATCTGAAGCGGAATCAGGGGCGCGTGCGGGACAACGTAAAGGGAGCGCCTGCCGCGGCGCCGGGACGGCGGCATCGGGCGGAGTACCGGTGCGCCTATGTCCAGCATGCGCCGATGGAGCCGCGCGCGGCCGTGGCGGAATGGGAGAACGGACAGCTTACGGTGTGGACGGGCACGTCGAATCCATTCAGTGTGCGCGACACCCTGGCGCGGACTTTCTCGCTCAATCCATCACGGGTGCGAGTGCTGGTGCCGGATTTCGGCGGGGGCTTTGGCGGCAAACACACCGGTGAGGCGGCGATCGAGGCGGCGCGCCTGGCAAAGGAAGCAGGGAAGCCGGTTTCATTGCGGTGGACGAGGGCCGAGGAGTTTGCGTGGGCTTACAGCCGGCCGGCGGCGCTGATTGAGGTCGAGGCAGCGCTGGAGGGCGGGGCGATCGCGGCATGGGATTTCGCGAACTACAATTCGGGTGCGGCGGCGCTGGAGAGCCCCTACCGGCTGGCAAACTCCCGGCACCGGTACATCGAATGTGAATCGCCTCTGCGCCCGGGTTCTTACCGCGCGCTCGCCTCGACGGCGAACAACTTTGCGCGGGAGGCGTTTATGGACGAACTGGCGGAGGCGGCGGGCAAGGATCCGCTCGACTTCCGCCTAGCGCATCTCGACAATGCCCGGATTCGGGCTGTACTGGAAGCGGCGGCGGAGCGATTCGGGTGGCGAAAACGCGTTGCGGAGAAGCGGCCGGGTCGCGGAGTCGGGTTGGCGTGCGGGACGGAGAAGAACTCCATGGTGGCGGCGTGCGTCGAAGTGGACGTTGATGCAAAGACGGGGTCGGTCCGGCTGGTGGAAATCGTGCAGGCTTACGAGTGCGGCAAGATCCTGAATCCGGCAAATCTGCGGCAGCAGGCGGAGGGTTGTATCCTGCAGGGTTTGGGCGCTGTGCTGCGCGAACGGATGGAGTTCTCCGAAGGTCGGGTGACGAACGGGAGTTTCGCACGGTACCGGGTACCGAGGTTCGCGGATGTGCCGAAGATGGAACTGGTGTTTCTGGACCGGCCCGATCTTGAGCCTATTGGCGCGGGCGAAACGCCGATCATCGCAATAGCTCCGGCGATGGCCAACGCGTTCCATCACGCCACGGGGCAGCGGGCATACAGCTTGCCGCTGCCCATGGCGAAGCAGACCTGAGCGGGGTCAGCCCTTCCACTCGTCCCAATTGATATTGCGCATGTCGCCGTGGCGGAGGAAGGCGCGGTGGAACGCCGGTCCGAGGGAGAGCGACATCGGCTGGTGGCCTTTCTTGAGCAGGGTCATGTACTCGCGAAGCTGGGGCCGGTAGTCGGGGTGGGCGCAGTTCTCGATGATGATTTGCGCGCGCTCGTGGGGGTCCTTGCCGCGGAGGTCGGCCACGCCCTGTTCGGTGATGACGATCTGGACCGAGTGCTCGCTGTGGTCCATGTGGGAGACCTGGGGGACGATGGCGCTGATCTTTCCGCCCTTGGCGGTGGAGGGGCAGGAGAAGATGGAGAGGTAGGCGTTGCGGGTGAAGTCGCCGGAGCCGCCGATGCCGTTCATCATCTGGCGTCCCATGACATGGGTGGAGTTCACGTTGCCGCCGAGGTCCACTTCGATGGCGGTATTCATGGAAACGATGCCGAGACGGCGGACGATTTCGGGGTGGTTGGAAATCTCCTGGGGCCGCATGAGAATGCGGGTACGGAAGAAGTCGATGTTGGCGGCGAAGTGGCGCATCGCCTCAGGCGACAGCGTGAGCGCACAGGTGGAGGCGAAGCTGCAGCGGCCGTTTTCGAGCAGGGGGATGACGGAATCCTGCAGCACCTCGGTGTACATCTCGAAGGCGGGGACGGCGTCGCTGCGGCCGAGCGCGCCGAGGACGGCGTTGGCGATGTTGCCCACGCCGGACTGCAAGGGCAGGAACTGGGGCGGGATGCGGCCGGCGCGCATTTCCGCAACGAGGAAATCCGCGACGTTCTGGCCGATTTGATCGGTGACCGGCGTGGAGGCGTCGAAGCCGGAGGATTCGTCCTCGAGATCGGTGTAGACGATGCCGGCGACCTTCTTGGGATCGATGAGGCAGAGCATCGCGCCGACGCGGTCGGAGACGTGAAAGACGGAGATTTCCTGGCGCGCGGGGGGATCCTTGGGCTCCCAGATGTCGTGCATGCCGATGAGCGCGGGGGGATGCTTGCGGTTGACTTCGATGAGGATCTTCTCGGCGAGGCGCAGGTAGGTATTCGAGGCGCCCACGGAGGTGGTGAGCAGGACGCCGCCGCCGGCGGTGACTTCGGCGGCCTCGACCACGGCCCAGTGGATGGGGCCGAGAAAGCCGTAGCGGGCGACCTGGGGCAGCAGCGACAGGTGCATGTCGAAGAATTTCACCTGGCCCGAATTGATCTGCGAGCGGAGGACCGGATGCGACTGGTAGGGTGTGCGGAAGCTGATGGCTTCGGCTTCGGCCAACTCGCCATCGAGCGATTGGCCGGTGGAAGCTCCAGTCATCACGCCGACCTTGAAGGGACGGCCCATGGCGTGTTCGGCGCGGGCGCGCTGGGCGAGCGCCCGGGGGATGGCCTTGGCGGCGCCGGCGGGGGTGAATCCGGAGAAGCCGATGGTTTGGCCGTCATTGATCATGGCGGCTGCTTCCTCGGGGGTCAGGACAGGGAAGGGTAATGAGGACATAGCTGAAATTACTCCTGGCGAAGGAACAGCGCCAGCAATTCACGCGCGGCGCCGAAAGAAGTGGCACGGCCCTGGCGGACCAGCTTTTCAAGTTCGGGCAGGCGGGCGTGCACGGCGGGGCGCCTGCGGAACTCATGCTCCAGTGAGGACTGGATCAACTCGTGCATCCAGGCGAGCGCCTGCTGGCGGCGGCGCTCCTGGAAGTAGCCATTGGCGGTGAGGGTGTCGTGGTGATCGAGGACGGCTTGCCAGATGTCCGCGATGCCATCGCCGGTGAGGGCGGAGCAGGTGAGGACGCGGGGCGTCCAGCCGTCGGGCGTGGGGGGGAAGAGGTGGAGGGCGGAGGCGTACTGGCCGCGGGCGCGTTGGGCATGGGCGAGGTTGTCGCCGTCGGCCTTATTGATAGCGAGGCAGTCGGTCATCTCGATGATGCCGCGCTTGATGCCCTGGAGTTCATCACCGGCGCCGGCGAGCATCAGCAGGAGGAAGAAATCGGTCATCGAGCGGACGGCGGTTTCCGACTGGCCGACGCCCACGGTCTCGACAATGATGTTCTGGAAGCCGGCGGCTTCGCAGAGCAGGATGGTTTCGCGGGTGCGGCGGGCGACGCCGCCGAGATGGCCGCGGGAGGGCGAGGGGCGGATGAAGGCGCGCGGGCTTTGCGAGAGGCGCTCCATGCGGGTTTTGTCGCCGAGGATGGAGCCCTGGGAAAGCGGGCTGGAAGGGTCCACGGTGAGGACGGCCAGGGTTTCGCCGCGCTGACCGGTGAGCATCATCCCGAGGGCGTCGATGAAGGTGGACTTGCCCGCACCGGGCACGCCGGTGATGCCGACGCGGCGCGACTGGCCGGAATGGGGCAGGATGGCGTCGAGGATGTACTGGGCGAGATCGAGGTCGGCGGCGAGGTCGGACTCGATGACGGTGATGGCGCGGGCGAGAATGACGCGGTTGCCGGCGAGGACGCCGTCCACGTAGGCTTCGGGCGCAAGGCGGCCCCGGCGCGGCGGGGCCGCCTGCACGCGTTCGGCGATGTTAGTGGCCCGCCGCACTCGCTGTTCCGAGCAATACGTCGAGGATCTGCTGGGCGCAGGCGGGGATGACGGAGCCGGGGCCGAAGACGCCCGCGGCGCCGGCGGCGTAGAGCGCGTCGTAATCCTGGGGCGGGATGACGCCGCCGACGGTGACGATGATGTCCTCGCGGCCGAGGGTTTTGAGTTCCGTGATGATTTCGGGAACGAGCGTCTTATGAGCGCCGGCCAGGGAACTGACGCCGACGACGTGGACGTCGTTCTCGACAGCCATGCGGGCGGCCTCGGAGGGTGTCTGAAAGAGGGGGCCGACGTCGACGTCGAAGCCGAGGTCGGCGAAGGCGGTGGCGATGACCTTGGCGCCGCGGTCGTGGCCGTCCTGGCCCATTTTGGCGACGAGGATGCGCGGGCGGCGGCCTTCGAGCCGGGCGAACTCATCGGCCATGGCGCGGGCCTTCTGGAATTCGGGGTCGCCGTGCGATTCGGCGGAGTAGATGCCGGAGATGGTGCGGTTCACGGCCTGATACCTCCCGAAGTGTTTCTCGAGCGCGAGGGAGATCTCTCCCAGCGTAGCGCGGCGGCGGGCGGCCTCGACGCTGAGGTCGAGCAGATTGCCTTCGCCGGTTTCGGCGCAGCGGGCGAGTGCGGCGAGAGCGGCCTGGCAGGCGTTTTCGTCGCGGGCGGCGCGGACGGCGGCGAGGCGGCGGAGTTGGGAGTCGCGGACGGCGGTGTTATCGACTTCGAGGGTGGCGAGGGCGTCCTCTTTGTCGAGTTTGTATTTGTTGACGCCGACGATGACTTCCTTGCCGGAGTCGATGCGGGCCTGGCGGCGGGCAGCGGCTTCCTCGATGCGCATTTTGGGGATGCCGGTGTCGATGGCCCTGGTCATGCCGCCGAGTTCCTCGACCTCCTGGATGAGCGACCACGCGCGGCGCATGAGGCTATCGGTGAGGGACTCGACGAAGTAGGAGCCGGCCCAGGGATCGACGACGCGGCAGATGCCGGTCTCCTCCTGGAGGTAGATCTGGGTGTTGCGGGCGATGCGCGCGGAGAAGTCGGTCGGAAGAGCGATGGCTTCGTCGAGCGCGTTGGTGTGGAGGCTTTGGGTGTGGCCGAGCGCGGCGGCCATGGCCTCGACGCAGGTGCGGGTGACGTTGTTGAAAACGTCCTGTGCGGTCAGCGACCAGCCGGACGTTTGTGAATGGGTACGCAGGGCCATCGACTTGGGGTTCTTCGGATTGAAGCCCTTGACGATTTTGGCCCAGAGAACCCGGGCGGCGCGCATCTTGGCGATCTCCATGAAGTGGTTCATGCCAATCGCCCAGAAAAAGCTGAGGCGCGGGGCGAATTCGTCGATGGACAAGCCGGCGGCGATACCAGTGCGGAGGTATTCCAGGCCGTCGGCGAGCGTGTAGGCGAGTTCCAGGTCGGCCGTCGCGCCGGCTTCCTGCATGTGATAACCGGAGATGGAGATGCAGTTGAATTTCGGCATCTTTTCCGAGCAATACCGGAAAATATCGCCGATAATCCGCATTGACGGGGCGGGCGGATAGATGTAGGTATTGCGGACCATGAACTCCTTCAGAATGTCGTTCTGGATGGTTCCGCTGAGCTTTGCGGGAGGGACGCCCTGCTCCTCCGCGGCGGCGATGTAGAAGGCCATGACGGGCAGGACGGCGCCATTCATGGTCATCGAGACCGACATCTGGTCGAGGGGGATCTGGTCGAAGAGGATCTTCATGTCCTCGACCGAGTCGATGGCGACGCCGGCCTTGCCGACGTCGCCTTTGACGCGTTCGTGGTCGGAGTCGTAGCCGCGGTGGGTCGCGAGGTCAAAGGCGACGGACAAGCCCTTCTGGCCGGCGGCGAGATTCCGCCGGTAGAAGGCGTTGGACTCCTCGGCGGTGGAGAAACCGGCGTATTGCCGGATCGTCCAGGGCCGCATGACATACATGGTGGAGTAAGGCCCGCGGAGGTAGGGGGGCAGACCGGCGGCGTAGTCGAGATGTTCGAGACCGGCGAGGTCCGCGGAGTTGTACCAGGGTTTGACGCCGATCTGCTCGGGCGTCTCCCAAAGACATTCGGCTGGGGGGGGCGCGGCTTCGCCTCGAGGTTCCGGCCGGTAGGGAATTGTCGAAAAATCAGGTCGCATGGCTATTGATTGACTCCTAATTTGTCCTGCCATTCGGTGAGTGTTTCGACCTGATTGGAGAGGACATGGACAAAGCCGGCGACGCCGGCGGCCTGTAGAACGGCAATCTGTTCTTTCGGATGTCCCGCGACGACGACGGGCGCGTCCGTCTGGGGGACGATCTCCTGGGCCAGCGCCAGATACTCAGGATCCGAAGAACACAGCACGACCAGATCGGCTGTTGGATCGAGTTCCGACGATTCGTCGATTTCAAACCCGGCACAACCGAAAAAGTTCTGGCAGAACGTGGCGCGAGCCATCCGCATTTTGACGTCCCCGCGTTTCAGCAGCAACACGCGAGGCGTGCGTCCGGTATCGGCGGCATGGCGTTCCGTGCGCAGGCGGATCTCCTCGAAGGCTCGGGCCATGCGCCATTCGGCCTGGGCGAGATCGGTCGCCTCGCCGAGCACCCGTTCGCCTAGGTCTGGATAGTTGTTGACCCCGACCAGGACTTTACGCCGCGTGGCCATCGATTTACCCCTGGCGGCACGCGAGGCGGCGAGCGCTTCATCGACGAAAGCCTGGGCGGCGGCAAATCCGCCTTGCAGCTCGATCTGTTGGAGCAGCGCCCAAGCCTCGCGAGCGAGCGCATCGGTGAGCGCCTCCACATAGTAGGAGCCGCCTGCCAGGTCGGCCACGCCGTCCAGGTGCGATTCTTCCTTAAGCACGAGTTGGACGTTGCGCGCCAGGCGGGTGGAGAAGCGTGCAGGCACGACCGTGAGCGCATCGCAGCCGCCGATTACAGCCGACAGCGCCTCGGTGGTGGTGCGCAGCAGGTTGGTGTAGGGATCGTAAATCGACTTGTTGGCAAGCGCGGTCCGGGCGTGGATGCGCATCCGGAGAGCGTCAGGGTTCTCCACGCCGAATGCCGCGACGGCCTGCGCCCAAAGCATGCGCGCTGCCCGGAGCTTCGCGATTTCGAAGAAGTAGTTTGAGCCGATCGAAAAAACGAAAGTCAGGCCGGCGGCTTCGGCGGCGGGATCAGCAGCGGCGGCCAGGCGGTCAACACCTTCGGCCAGGGCGAAGGCGAGTTCCTGGACGCTTGTGGCGCCGTTTTCGTGGAAACGGGACGCGTTGATGGATTCAGCCGGGATGGCTGTGTCTTCGACGATCTCCCAGCTCTGGGCTGCGCCGCGGGTGTAGGGGAACTGGCCCGGGGCAAGATTCGTGGCGGGAGCGTGTTCTTTCCGGTAGTATGGCCGGACGGCAATCCCTTCCTCGGTCTTCCAGACGAGGCGCTTTTCGTAGTCGGCGCCTTTCAGGTCGGCCTGAATGATGGCTTCCCACTCCTCGGTGGTGACCGGAGGGAATTCGGCGGCCAGGTTGAGGTCCGCGTCAGACATGGGCGGCCCCCTCCTGGACTACCTCGATCAAGTAACTGAAATCCTTCGGGTGGACGAAGAAGATCATGGTGCCGCGCGAGCCGGGACCCGGTTCCTGGGTCAGGTTAAAGCCGGCGGCTTTCATTTGCTGGTAGGCCTGGTGGATGTCTTTCACGCGGAAGGCGAGGTGGGCGAAGCCGCCCCGGCCGCCGTTCTTTTCAATTTGTTTGGCGACCGGGGATTCTTCGCTGAGCGGCTCCAAAAGCTGGATGAGGTTCTCTGAAGTGCCGATGCGGAGAAGCACTTCGCGGACCTGGTGTTTGCCGTAGACTTCCTCTCGGTGAAGCTCAGTAAAGCCGAGGTTCTTGTAGCGTTCCACCACGGTGTCGAGTTGACCGGCGGGCACGGCAATCGCCACATGGTCGATGAACTCGAAACCAGGGAGTTGGGAGAGATCGGTTTCCATTTTGGCGTCGTCCTCCTACTCAAACTCGACCAGAATCTGGCCGCTAGTGACCGAGTCGCCGACGTTCACGTTGATCTTGGAGATCTTGCCAGCGTCCGGCGCGGTAATGTTCGTTTCCATTTTCATGGCCTCGACGACCAGGATGGTGTCTCCGGTCTGAATCTGCTGGCCAGGCTGGGCGGACAAACGCACCACCAGGCCGTTCAGCGGGCTGCGGAGCACTTTGCTCTCATCGCCGGTAAAGGGTTCTCCACCGGCGGGAGTAGGCGGTGGCGGGGCACCGGCGGGGATGCGGGCCGCTCCCGGCTGAATCAGGAAGTTGACGGGCCCGCGCGGTGTCTCCGGCTCGGTGGCTTCGACTTCCACCTCGTACGTCTTGTTCTCAATCGTAATCTTCAGTTTCACGGTAATGAAGCTCCTGGTCTCTAACGCTGGACGGCAATCCGGTGGGACGCCTGGATGGATACACGGCCTTCCTGCGCCCAACTAGCCGAACGGATGAGGCGGATTTGCTTGATCTTCGGCTTATGGCCGAGGTAGGCCGCAACTGCGGCGGCGATGGCAAGAAGGGTTTCCTCGCTCATTGCCTCTTGGGCGGGCGAGGCCGCTGGGGCGGTTTCGACGCTGGCGAGACGCTCGGTGAGGGCCGAGATCATCTGCTTCAATTGCGCAATTTCAGCGCTTAACTGCTCGATACTGATTTCCGGCATGGTCTAGTCTCCGGGGTTAGAGCGGAATCAGCCCGTGCTTCTTGGCCGGGCGGAGTTCGCGCTTGGTGTGCAGATACTCGAGCGACTGGGCGAGCATGCGGCGGGTCTCCGCAGGTTCGATGATGTCGTCCACCAACCGGCGTCCGGCCGCGATGTACGGGGTCGAAAAGGTACTGCGGTATTGTTCGATCATCTCCTGACGCTTGGCCGCCTTGTCCTCGGCCGCTTCGATTTCCCTGCGGAAGACGATTTCGGCCGCGCCCTCGGCGCCCATCACGGCGATTTCGGCTGACGGCCAGGCGAAAGCCCGATCGGCCCCGAGATCCTTGGAGCACATGGCGAGGTGGGCGCCGCCGTAAGACTTTCGGAGCGTCACCGTGAGTTTCGGCACCGTGGCCGCCGAGTAAGCGAACAGCATTTTCGCGCCGTGGCGGATAATCCCGCCATACTCCTGCTGCACGCCGGGCAGGAATCCCGGCACATCCACGAAAGTGATCAGCGGGATGTTGAAGGCGTTGCAGAAGCGGATGAACCGCGAACCCTTGTTGGAGGCATTGATGTCCAGCACACCGGCCATGACCTTGGGCTGGTTGGCGATAATCCCGACCGTCCGGCCACAGATGCGGCCGAAGCCGATCACCAGATTGCCCGCGAAGCCTGCCTGCACTTCGAGGAAATCGCCCAAGTCCACTACGCGGTAGATTACCTCGCGCACGTCGTAGGCGCGCTTGGGATCATCGGGGACGACGGTGTTCAGCGACTCATCCGGCTCGACGTTGCAATCGGAGGGCACTTCGGGCGGATCTTCGAGGTTGTTTGAAGGCAGGAAGCTCAGGAGTTTCTTGCAGATCATGATAGCTTCGTGATCGTCTTCCGCGATGAAGTGGATGACGCCCGAATTGACCATGTGCGCGTCCGGGCCTCCGAGTTGATCCGCGGTGACCGATTCGCCCGTGACCTGCTTAATCACCTGCGGTCCGGTGATGAACATCTGGGCCTTCCGGGTCTGAACGATGAAGTCGGTGAGCGCCGGGGAGTAGGCCGCGCCACCTGCGCAGGGCCCGCAAATGAGCGAGATCTGGGGCACCACGCCGGAGAGCATGACGTTGGTGTAGAACACCTTGCCGTAGCCGGAGAGCGAATCGATGCCTTCCTGCACGCGCGCGCCACCCGAATCGTTCACAAAGACAAACGGGGAGCCGGTGGCCAGCGCCTGCTCCATGATCTCGGCCACCTTGATCGAATGGAGTTCGCCCGCAGAGCCGCCCAGAACCGTGAAATCCTGCGAGGCGAAATGGACGAGGCGGCCGTCGATACATCCTGCTCCAGTCACCACGCCGTCGGCCGGGATTTCCTTTCCGGCCATTCCGAAATGAGTGGCACGATGCTGGGCGAACAGCCCGGTCTCCTGCACCGTGCCTGGGTCGAGCAACGCTTCGACCCGCTCACGTGCGGTAAGCTTGCCTTGCTCGCGTTGTTTCTGCAACCGTTCTTCGCCGCCGCCGAGGTAGAGCTTCTCACGGCGTGCTTTCAGTTCCTCAATCTTTTTTTCCATGGACATGTGGATGTCTTCCTATGGGACCTTGTCGTCTTAAGTCAAGTTTCTGGGTAACCGCTGCCACGCTCAGAGCGGCGAGACGGTCACCTTGGTGGCCTTGCCGTTGAGTTTCACCTCATAGGTGACGGTGGTGGTCACCGAGCCCTTGCCTGCAGCGGAGGCATCGGTGGCCGCCTTGGCGTCTGGATCCTTGCCCAGGTTCTTCGGGCCGTCGGCGCGGGTCGAGAAGAACTTGGGCGCCACCTGGGGGAACATCGCATAGGTGAGAACGTCTTCATCGGAGCCGTCGCAGCCTTTGAGTGCGAGCGTGGAAGCGCGCAATTCTTCCCACTCTGGCTTGAGCAGGTCAGCGGGGCGGCAACGGATGGGGTCTTTCTTGGCATGCTTGTTGGCCAGCGCGATCACCTCGGGATTCCTCTCGCCGATGGCGGCGCCGTAGTAGCCCAGCATGAGGTCGGCGAACTCGCCGGTCAGCACCTTGTACTTGCCCATCATCACGTTGAACACCGCCTGGGTGCCGACGATCTGGGAGGAAGGCGTGACCAGCGGCACATAGCCCGCATCTTTCCGCACGTTGGGCACCTCAGCAAGAACCTCGCGGATCTTGTCGCCCGCGCCCTGCTGCTTCAACTGGCTTTCCATGTTTGAGATCATGCCGCCAGGGATCTGGGAATCGAAGATTTCCGTCTCGACCCCCGTGATGTTTGACAAGAATTCCTGGTAGCGCGGGCGGACTTTGGCGAAGTGGTCTTTGATCTTCAGCAGACGCTCTTTGTCGAGGTCGGCCTTGTAGGGCGTGCCTTCCAGCATCTCCACGAGCGACTCGGTCGGGTTATGGCCGGGTCCGAGGGAAAGCGAACTGATCGCGGTATCGACGCAATCCGCGCCTGCCTCGATTGCCTTCATCAGACTAACCATAGTGACGCCGGTGGTGGCGTGCACATGGACGTGGACGCGCACGTCCTGGCCACAGGTCTGCTTAATGCCCTTCACAATGTCGTAAGCCGGTTGCGGCTTCAGCAGCGCAGCCATGTCCTTGATGCAGATTGAATCGCAGCCGAGGTCGAGGAGTTGTTCGGCCATCTCTACGAAACCGGTGACGGTGTGAAGAGGGCTGACCGTGTAGCAGATTGTACCCTGGGCGTGCTTGCCGACCCGCTTCACCGCCTTGATTGCCTGGCGGAGGTTGCGAATGTCGTTTAGCGCGTCGAACACCCGGAAAACATCCATTCCATTTTCTGCCGATTTTTCGACAAAGCGGTCCACCACTTCGTCCTGATAATGGCGGTAGCCGAGCAGGTTTTGCCCGCGCAATAGCATTTGCAGGCGGCTGTTGGGCAGGAGTTTGCGGAACGTCCGCAGTCGCTCCCAAGGGTCTTCGTTCAGGAAGCGAATGCAGGCGTCGTAGGTTGCGCCGCCCCAGCATTCGACGGACCAGTAGCCGGCTTTGTCGATGTCCTCGCAAGCCGGAACCATGTCCTCCATTGCCATCCGCGTCGCCATCAGGCTTTGATGCGCATCGCGGAGGATCAACTCCGTCACATCGATCGTTTTAGACATGAATGAGTACCTTCTCGGGCAGAATCCCTACGAAAAAGTATTATCACAGAAACGGGTCTGCCTATACCAGGATAGCAGATCCTCATATCTTTTTCATGTTTCAACAGAGTGACTTACAGGCTTGATTCTTTCGTGCAGTAACCGTGGTTGCGCGACTTTCGCCTTTACTTGGTTTGGGTTTAGCCGGTCGAGGGTGGGTAGTGCCCCGGCCGCTGGGGGCCGGGGCGGGGATGGAAATTCTTTGACTGGGGTTCAACTGAACGCCTGGCGCAGAGTCTGGTAACTCTTCGGAACGGCCGTGGCGGGGTCTTCCTTGCCTTCCATCTCGAGAGAAATCCAGCCGTTGAACTTGTGCTGGCGCAGAATGCCGGCGATCCGTGGATAATCCAGATCCAGCGTGTACCATTCACCGCCGCCATGGTAGGTCTTGGCCTGGACGATTGTGGCCTTGGGAGCGAGTTTGGCGATACCGGCATATGGGTCGCCGGGGTAGTTGCCGGTATCCATGTTCAGGCCGAGCCAAGGGGAGTTCACCATGGAATGAATTTGGAGCAGGGTATCCACGCTGGTGGTGAGGCCCCAATGGTTTTCGAGAGCCATCATTACGCCCAGGTCCTCGGCTTCGCCCAGGCAGGCCTGGATGGATTCCACGCACCACTTAATCGCATCGGAGTTTGAGTAGCCCTGGATGGGGGGTTCGTCGCCCTTGACCTTCATGAGGTCGTCGAAGGAGGGGATGGTCTTCCAACGGCCGGAGTTGAGGCGGATGGCGGGAATTCCGAGCCGGGCGGCGAGTTCGAGGCAGCGGAGGGTATGGTCGATGTGCTTCTGGCGCTCGGCCCGATCGGGGAAAACAAAGTCCTGGTGGATCGAGAGCATCACCAGGGAAAGGCCCTGCTCAAAAGCCCGGCGCTTCAACCCGTTGACATAGGCGGAAGATTCGTTCTCCATCTGGCGATGCAGGATTTCCACGCCATCGAAACCGATTCGGGCGGCATCGTCGATCACTTTTTCGATTGGGTACTTCGGTGCGCGGAAGTGCCAGTAGGAGTAGCTGGACACCGCCAGAGGGATCCGCCTGCGGGCCGTGACTTTCTGGGCTTCTGCGGGGGCGGCCAGCGCGGGAAGCGCAGCGGTGGCAAGCAGGGATCTACGGGAGACTCTCATGATACTTCCGAGCTTAGCTTACTGGAGCGAGGATCATCCCGCTGGCCAGCCACAGCCAAGGTTCGCCATCCGGCCCGGCAAAGAATCGTGCCACCGGCGATTGAGCTGAGTAATGAACCGGGACGGGCCGCCAAGGTTCCTGGTCCGGCTTTAACTGGACCCGAATCCGCTGTCCCGCGCCTCCGGCGGCCAGCAGGCCCTGGGCGGTCCGCCACAGCGAGTGGACATGTAAGCCCTCCTCGCGTAACAGAACGCGCCAAACGGGATCCCCAGCGTTTCGGGCGGCTATGACGCCTGGAAACCGGCTGTACTCTTCACCCGCGAACGCCGCGGTCAGGGTATCGCCGTCAGGCAGCAGGTCGGCGAGGATCCCCGGCGCCGGGGCCAGTGACGCTTGCCAGGATGCACCTCCGTCGTTCGTTTCGAGCAGGGCGAGGGCCGGTTGCCGGAGCCGCCGGCGCTGCTGCCGGGTCAATTCTTCTCCCTCGGGACCGCGGGCATCTTCCGGGGCTGGGAGTTCGGAGGCCCCGGCGATCCAGCCCCGGCGCTCATCCACGAACCGGGCAAGCAACCAGATCAACGACTGCGGCTTTGGTTCAAAGACCGATTCAGGGATCGTCTTCCAGTTCGCGCCCCCGTCTTCCGTCCGAAAGACCCGGTCTCCGGCGAAGCAATAGCCGCGATGGGAAGAGACAAAGTGGAGTCCCTCGGCGTGGCGGGGCCGATTGAGGCTACGCCATTCCCGGCCCTCGTCGCTGGAAAAGGAGAGACGTCGCTCGCCGAGCAGCCAGACGTGCGAGGATCCGAGGGCGCAAACGGCCAACGGGCGATCGGGAGCTTTGCGGCGCACCCAGTTGGCGCCGTGATCTTCGCTGTAGAACAGAAGGTGCTGACGGGAGCGGTCGAGCAGGCGGGTGAGGTCTCCAGCCGCGAGCAGATGGCGGGCGCCTGGCGCACAGGCTCCGGTCAGGCGAATGTTGTAGCCTGGGTCGTCAATGGCGAGGACGGGCCGCCAGCGTGCGGGCTGATTCCCGAAGGCCGCTCCGGCGGTCAGCCCGAGCCAGGTCCTGCGGGTCAGCGCCACTGGCTAACGCTCCAGTGTGAGAATCATGCCGTTGGTGAGTGCGGCGTGAATGCGCGTTTCGCTTTCCGCGGCAAGCAGGGCGTGTGGACCCTGAGCGCGGTAATCCACGGGCATCTGGAACCAGCGCCGCCCATCCGGCGAATAGACCAGGCACAGGCGGCCGGGCAATCCCGCGCCCGGCAGTTGGCCGAAGGGTTCGATGACGGCCAAGAGAAAGCCTGAATCCCCCAGCAGCAGTGCATCGGCAACACGCAGACTCTTGCGCCGGAACACGGGTTCGCTTTTGCCTGTAGTCAGATCGGTCCGAAAAACCTCCGAGGGCCAGACGAACCCCTCACCGTAAGACATCAGCATGGCCCCGCGCGAACCACGCAGGTGCAGGCGTTCGACATCGCCAAAGGCGGAGGCGACGGAAGAATCCCACGTTGCGCCGCCATCCTGGGAAGTGAGGACGGCGAGCGAAGCGGGCTTCGGACGCCGGCGCAGGGCCTGTTCCGGGATCATCCAGTCGGGAAACTCACGGACCTCATCTTCCGGACGTCTTGAGTTTCCGGCCAGGACCCCAACTCGTCCATCGACGAAGCTCATCACGCGGAAGAAGGTGTTCTCGTCGGTCAGCTTCAGATCCTTGCCCTCGGGCACCGGCGTCCAGCGCTGGCCCCCATCGGAAGTCCGGTGGAAGGTTTTGCCCGCCCCGAACGCGAAACCCGTTTGGGGTGTCAAGAATGTGACCCGGACCATCTTCTTGGGAAGAGACAGGCGGCGCCATTTAGTTCCCTGATCGTTCGTCACATACAGACGCGTGCCGGAGACCAGCCAGACGTGGTCCGGGTCCAGGGCGAAGAGCGAGGAGGGCGGCCCGGGTAGTTTGACGAATTCCCATTTCGCGCCGCCATTACGGGAGATCAGGCCGAAATTCTGCGGCCGTCCGCGGCGCGGACCAGCCAGCATGCCGCTGGCGAGCGCGAAACCAGGCGCCGGCGCAACAAGGTCCGTCAGCAGCATCCGTGTGTCGGCTTCGTCGTGGAAGAAACCGATCTTCCAGCGGGCTCCGGTCATGGGCGAGGGCAATTCCTCGGGCGGCGCAGGAGGCGCAGCGGGGATCTCCGGTACCTTGGTCGGGTCCACCTGGAGTTGTTGCGCTACCACGGGCAAACCGGCGGCGGCGAGAAGAATCTGGCGGCGTGACAGCATGTGCGGGTCTCCCTAGAGAGCAGGCGCTGGAGGGCCGGCTGGCTTGGCTGGCATCACCATTTCCACGGGGCTGGTCCCTGACAGAGCGTCCGGACCCATCCTGGCGAGCACCAGCATGCAGCCCACCTGTTCGCCAATTGTGGTGAGCAACTCCATTTCGGCGCCGGTATGGCGGTGGGGCTGCCGGTGCTGCACGTTAATGACGCCAACCACGCGGTTGCGCGCAATCACAGGTACGGAAAGAAATGCCTCGAAGGTGTCCTCGGGCAGATCGCTGAAACTCTTGAAACGGGTGTCCTTGTAAGCCTCCATGGGAATCGCGACCATGCGCCGTTCCCGCGCCACCCAGCCCGTCAGACCTTCCTCCAGTTTCAGGCGGACTTTACCTAATTGCCGCTTACCGGGGCTTGAGGAAGCGCACAGGACAAGCTCGTCGTTGTCGAGGAGGTAGATCAGGCAAGCGTCGCAGTGGGTGAAATCAGTGACCAACTGAACGACGGCCTGGAGGGTGTCGGCGAGACTCATATCCCGCACCATCAAGCGGCTGATTTTCTGGAAGACGCTGAGTTGCTGTTCCAGCCGTTGGATTCGCGATTCGGTTTCTCTTATCTTCCCCACACTTGCCATTATCTCAGGATTCGCCAGCGGCGGGCTTACTTGGGCAAGTGCATCAACGTGCCGGGGCCCAGCGGCCAGCCGGCGGCGTACCAGACGATCAGCATGACGGTCCAGGCGAGGAAAAACACCACCGAGTAGGGCAGCATAGTGGCGATCAGCGTGCCCATACCGGCATCCCGGCTGTAGCGTTGCAGGTAGGCGGCGATGAGGGCAAAGTAGGACATCATCGGAGAGATGATGTTGGTGACGCTGTCGCCTACCCGGAAGGCCACTTGCGTCAATTCCGGCGTGTAGCCGAGCAGCATGAACATCGGCACGAACACGGGTGCCATCACCGCCCATTTGGCCGAAGCGCTGCCCATCACCAGGTTGATGACCGAGGTGAGCAGGACGAAGGCCAGTATCAGGGGGATGCCCGTGAAGTGGGCAGCCTTCAGCAGTTCCGCGCCCTTAACCGCGAAAATCAAACCCAGATTGGTCCAATTGAAGTAGGCCACGAACTGCGCGGCGAAGAAGACCAGCACCAGATAGGAGCCCATGGTTTCCATGGCTTTGCCCATCGCCTTCATCACATCGCCTTCGTTGCGAATCGTCCGCGCACCGAGCCCGTAAGCGATGCCTGCTGAGGCGCCAGTCAGGAAGATGATCGCCACGATTCCCTGCAGAAAAGGGGAATGGAGCAGGTCACCATCTTTTGGGTTCCGCAGAAACCCGTCCGCCGGCACCGTGCCCCAAAGCAAGAGTGCCGCCATCACGACTACGGCAGCGGCGGCCCATCGCAAACCGCGTTTTTCATCGCCAGTCAGCGAACGCAGCGGGTCCGCGGCTCCTTCGCCCGTGTAGTCGCCGAAACGCCGGGCGACGATCGACTCCGTCACCCACGTCCCCGCGAGAGTGATCAGAGGAACCGAGGCGGCCATGAAGAAGTAATTGCAGGCCGGATTGACCTGCCAGGAGGCATCCAGGATGTGGGCGGCCTCTTGGGTCAGACCGGCCAGCAGCGGATCCACCGTACCGAGCAGCAAGTTGGCGCTGTAGCCGCCCGAAACGCCCGCGAAGCCAGCCGCCAGGCCAGTCATCGGATGACGCCCGGCAGCCAGGAAGATGCTGGCTGACAACGGCACCAGGAGGACGTAGCCGACTTCACCGCCCGTATTCGAAAGAACGCCCGCGAACACGATGACCACCGTCAAGAGCTTCTTGGGGGCGGAGAGCACGATCAGCCGCAGCGCGGCCCCGATAAGCCCGGCCCCTTCAGCGACGCCAATCCCCAGCAGCGCAACGAGGACGGTGCCCAAAGGCGCGAAACCGGTGAAGTTGGTCACCATCTTCGTGATGATCATGTGCAGTCCCGGCAGAGTGAGCAGACTGAACGGGCGGATGGTCTCGCCGGTGCCAGGGTGAGCTACAGCGAGTCCGGCGCGGGCGGCGGCCTCCGAGAGCCCGATCACCACGAGGGCGAAGATCAGGAAGAGCGCGGCGGGGTGGGGCAGGGCATTGCCCGCGCGTTCGATCAAGCCCAGCGCGCGATTCAGGAGCATGGAAGGCGACGTCATCGGAGGGAGCGAGGAAACTGCCAGTATACCTCCGCCCCGCGTTGCGTCCCGGGGGGGTGGACCACTAGGATAAGCATAATAGGGTGGGCTTGCATGGGCGGCCGAAAGGCCGGTGAGGGTGATTTTCCGAATCAGGAGATTGAATCAAGATGTGGAATCGCAGCAAGAAAGAAGAAGACGAGACTCCGTTGCGGAGCATGGCGCCTGCGCCCGAGCCGTCGCGAGACAGTTTTGCCGCACCGGCGTCCTATCCCGCGCGGCGTACGATTGAAGACGCGCCAACGCGTGCGGCGGCGGTGATCGGCAAGAGCCTCGTGGTGACCGGCGAAATCACCGGCAAGGAGGACTTGCTGGTGGACGGCCGCGTCGAAGGCGACATTGAGTTGCTGGAGAACCGGTTGACCGTTGGCGTGGGCGGGCACGTCGAAGGAAGTGTCAAGGCGCGTGAGATCGTCATTTATGGCGTAGTTCACGGCAACATGGAGGCGGGTGAGCGGGTCGAGATCAAGAAGAACGCCAAGGTGATTGGAGACCTGCGCGCGTGCCGCCCGGTGATCGAAGACGAAGCCTACTTCAAGGGCAACGTGGAGACAATTCGCGTTGATCAACCCAAGCAGGCGGCGCGTCCTGCGGCTGCGGCTGCCGCGGCTTCCGCGCCCTCCGCTTCCACGCCCGCGACGTCCAGTCCGGCTGCTCCGGCGGCGCCAACTCCCATCACGCCCGCGGAGAACCGGCGCGGATGAACACCGGCGCCGCCCCTGCGTCCGGTGGGGTGGAAGCGGCGCGAACGCTGCCCGAGGGCGCCCGGCGCAGCCACGCCCTCGAGCATCTCACTGGCATTTTGACGCGCTCTGCTCCTCTGCAGGTGATCGATCTGGGGGGGATCAGCCAACCGACACTCGAGTTCGTAACCAGTCAGGGCCACCGCCTCTATGCTGAAAACCTGATCCGCGCGGCCGAGGCTGTTTGGCCCGCAGCATCCTGGTTTGACCAACCCCTCGACGAGCGGCCGCTGGAAGAGTTTCTGTCGCAGGCGATTCCGTTTCCTGAAGCCTCCGTCGGCGCTGCGCTTCTCTGGGATCAGTTTCATTTTCTGCCCCCTGCGCTGGCGCAGGCAGTCGCTGCCCGTCTGCGGCGAGTTTTGAAACCGGATGCGCCACTGCTGTCCTTTTTCTACCCTGAATCGGCCCGCACTCAGGCCCCGGTGCAGGCGTGCCGAATTCTGGACGAACGCCACCTGCAACTCATCCCCCGAGGCGCACCCCGCAGGCTGCAGACCTTTACGCCGCGGACGATCGAGCGCTTCTTCCATGAGTTCCACTCGGTGAAGTTTTTCATGACGCGCGAGAGTACGCAGGAAGTCGTTGTCCGGCGATAAGTCGCGTCCTGCGCTTCAGGGCGGAGGGTTTGGTGGACAATGGTGAGCAATGCCGCTCTCACCTGAGCAGTCAGCGGCCGTGCAACGGACCGGACAGGATGTGTGCTGTGTTGCCGGTCCAGGTTCAGGCAAAACCCGAGTGCTGGTGGAGCGCTTCGCCTGGCAGGTGGAGCAGGGTGTAAGTCCGGAACGGATTCTCGCCATCACCTTCACTGAGAAGGCAGCCACCGAGATCAAGCAGCGGCTTGCCTCGCACTTCGCCGCGCGGCCAGACCTGCGGGAGGCAATAGAACGGGCGCAGGTCTCCACGGTGCATTCATTCTGCGCTGGACTGCTGCGCGAGCGCGCACTGGAAGCCGGTTTGGACCCGGCTTTCCGGGTTCTGGATGAGCTTGAGGCGGAGACTCTCCGTTCAGAAGCGATGGACGCCGTCCTCGACCGCTGGGCCACCGAAGGGACTGCTGAGTACCGCGCACTGATCGAAGCCTGGGCCTGTTTTGACCCCAGGCGTCACCTGCTGGCAGTGCACGAGGCAATACGGGTCAGCGGTCATGGTGTCAGCCACCTTGCGGAGGACTCAGATTTCGACGAGGCTGCCGCTCTGGCCAAGTTGGCCGCTGAGGCCCAGCAGCTGGTTGCATCCGCCTCCCGGTCCACCGAGAATCGCCGCCGGAAGATTGAGGCGGTGGCCCAATGGCTGTCGTCCCGGGAGAAGATGCCGGCCCTCGCGTGGGTTCGCTCTTTCGCAATCAACTTGACAGGACTTGACAAGGAGGCCGCCACGTTGGGCAGGCGGCTCCGCACGGCGCAGGAGGAAGCCCTGGGTGTCCTGGCCGGTGCCCTGCATGCCCCGCAGTTCGAAACGCTACGGCATCTGTTGACCGAGTACGACTCCGCCTACCAGATGCGGAAAGATGCCGTTGCCGCCGTGGATTTTCACGACCTCGAGGAACGTACGCTGACGTTACTGAGCGCCTCGGGCCCCCCTCGGCGCGACATTATTGAGCGCTTCGACGCCATCCTAATGGACGAGTTGCAGGACACCAACCCGCTCCAATGGCGCATCCTCGATCGGTTGCGGCGGCCCGCGCGGTTCTTCGCCGTCGGCGACCTGAATCAGTCCATATACGGATTCCGCCACGCCGATCCCGGCCTTTTCCAGCAATATCAGCACGACCTGGAACAACAGGGCGGGGCAGTGGACCGGCTGGAAACCAATTACCGCAGCCGTCCGGAGATTCTGGCTGCCGCGAGCGCCGTCAGCGCCAGGGCGGAGGGCGTCCGGCCGCACGTGCTGGCCGCCCGTCCCACAGCCCATCCTCCCAAGGCGTCGGCGAGCGTGGAAATCCTGCGATTCGAGCCTGGCGGGAGTGACGCAGACGTCGACGAAGTTGAATCGGAGGCCGCCTGGGTCGCCTGGCGCCTGGAGCAACTCAAGCAGGATTTGATGGTTGGGGGGCCCCCCCGTCCCGTGCGATGGGGTGATATGGCCGTGTTGGCGCGGGCGTCCACCCGGTTCGCCGAATTGGAGGCCGCTTTTGCAGCCCGCGGCATCCCCTTCCAGGTTAGGAGGGGCCGGAATTTCTTCGACGAGCAGGAGGTGCTGGACCTCACGAATCTGCTCCGCTACCTCGCCAACCCCGCGGATGAAATCGCGCTCTACGCCTTATTGCGCTCGACATTCTTCGTGGTTTCAGACCAGAGTCTGTTCGCCGCCCGGCAGCGTGGGCAATATCCGCCGCAGCCCGCCGCTGATATCCTTCGGTCGCTTATCGCGGATAGGGAGGCTCTGCCGCCCGACCGGCTAATAGGTCGCTTCGTGGACAAGCGCGGCTACCTGCAAAGCCAATCTGGGCAGGCGCAGGCCAATGTTCACAAGTTCTTGGCCCTGTTGCGGGGATTCAATGAGCGCCGTCCTGGTGTATGGCGTGAATGGCTGCACGAAATGGAGCTGCTCCGCGCGGCTGGCGACGAGCCGAATGCGCCAGCTCTCGATCACGAGGACGCGGTCGAGATCATGTCGATCCACCAATCCAAGGGGCTTGAGTTTCCGGTCGTGGCGATTGTGAACCTTCAGCGTCCTGCCCGCGGCGAAACCGAGCCCCTGGCTTGGGCCTCGGGATTTGGGCTCGGCGCCGCTTGGAGGCTCTCGGGAGACCCGGCCAGCCGGGCCGATGCGCGGCTCGCCGCCATTCGGGTCTTCCGTAAGGAACGGGAAGAACTCGAATCCCATCGCCTTCTCTACGTCGCCATGACCCGTGCGGCCGAACACCTCCTGCTGAGTTGGACCAAGAACCAGCGCTCCGGCTCAAGCTGGGTTCGGCTGGTGGGGGAAGGGCTGCAGCCGGACTGGCCGGAGACTACTGGCGAATCGCGGACCACGCACGGGGTCCGCGTTCTGCGCGTGACTGGGACGCCTCCCGATGCCGCCCCTCCGGCTCAAGCCCATGCGGTGGGCGGCGCCAGGGAAGTGCGCCGGGCGGAGGCTCCGGACGAACATGACGCCGCGGTTGGCATCACCACCCTGGTCCATTTCGCTGAATGCCCGCGACGGTACTATTTCGGCTCCGCCGCCGGCTGGCCGCGGCCGCTCGATTCAGGGGTTTCCACTGGTGCCCGGGAGCTAGGCGACGAAGTCCACCGCCTGTTGGCCGGATTGCCGGTGGCGACCCCGTCCCCTGAAGCCGAGGCGCTCCGCGATGGATTCCTCAGCAGTCCGCTCGGGGGGATGATGAAGCGCGCCCATCGCGTCGAGCGCGAGTTCGATTTTGTTCTGGCGTTTGAGGGCGTCCTGCTGCGGGGCGTAATCGACCTCTGGTTCGAGGGCGAGGAGGGTTTGACGCTCGTTGACTACAAGACCGGCCGGGAGATCCCTGCGCATACCCTCCAGGCTTATGCCGACCAGCTTGGGTTTTATGCGCTTGCCCTGGAGAAGTTGCTGGGGAGATTGCCGAACCGCGCCGCGCTATTCCTCCTCCATCAAGACCGCGTGGTGGAGACTCCCATCAACGGAACGACGCGTGAGCGTTGCCTGCGCATCCTCCAACACTGGATGCGGGCCGATGCCGATCAGAATTGGCCGTTACGGGCCGGCGCCCACTGCCAGTGGTGCTCGTGGGAAGGTGGCGCCTGTCCAGGCAGGGCTACGCTGTCGCTTCCGGGCAATCCGTCTTGACTGCCTTTTCGCCGGCCTTTTTCCGGATCGCCTTCATCAGGCGTTCGTGGACGGGATCAGGCAGCGGCTGGGGCTCCATGCCTTTGTAGACCTGGATCGTCTTCTTGCAGGTGTCGAAAACCACCCAGCAGTTTGGGCATTCCGTAATGTGCTTCTCGAGGTCAGCACGGGTTGCGGGATCGGTGGTCTCGTCGAGGTATTCGCCCAACTCGCGAAGAAAGTCCTTACACGTAACCAAGGATCTGGTCCCCTTTCCGCTTGAAAGTTCGCGTTAACCGTTCCCGTAATTGCAGGCGCGCGCGCAGCAACCGGCTTTTTACCGCAGCGATGGACAACCCCAGTGCCTCGGCCGTCTCCTCCGTGGATAGTTCCTCTACGTCCCGAAGGATGAACACAGTTCGGAAAATCGGCTTCAGACTGTCGATCGCGGAGTCGAGGATCTCGCGCAACTCTGTCTGGCTGTAGCGCTGTTCAGGATTGTCGTCCCAGACCGCGATCTCGCGCACAATCGGTTCCTCATCCGTTTCGATGCTTTCATCGAGGGAAACGCTTCGATCCGATTTGCGTTTTCTCAACTTCATCAAGCTTTCGTTGACCGCAATCCGTACCAGCCAGGTATAGAATTTCGAGTTGCCCTGGAAGGAATCGAGGTGCTCGAAAGCCTTCAGCATCGCTTCCTGGAGCACATCTTCCGCGTCTTCATCGTTTTGCACAATGTGTCGCGCGGTTCGGTACACTCGCCGCTCGTAGCGCCGGACCAGCTCGCCGAAAGCAGCCAGATCCCCTCCGCGCGCCTGCTCGACAAGAGCAGCTTCTTCCAGTGCCGCCGGGTCGGCTTCGTTCTTGGTGCGTGGGCCGGCCATGTAGTTTACCCACTTCAAGGCTATCACGCCTCCGTCGCCCAGGATTGGCGAGTCTCGCATGATACTCTAAGGAATTCAGCGGTTTTACCCTATGAGTGAGACGATTTCGATCACCCTGCCTGACGGCAGCATCCGTCTGGTGCCCGCCGGTTCCAGCCCTCTCGACGTCGCGCGTCAAATCGGCCGCCGCCTGGCTGACGATGCCATCGTCGCCCGGGTCAACGGCGAACTCTGGGACCTGACCCGCCCATTCGAGTCCGACGCGACTGTTGAAATTCTCACCACCAAAGAACCCGAGTCCTTGGAGGTATATCGCCATTCCACGGCCCATTTGCTGGCTGCCGCCGTACTCGAGCTCTTTCCCGGCACCAAACTCGGCATTGGGCCGCCGATCAAGGATGGTTTCTATTACGATTTCCAGCGCGATACGCCCTTCACCGCCGCCGAACTCGCTGCCATCGAAGCGAAGATGGCCGAAATCCGTGACCGCGACCTGACGTATGACCGGGTGCTTGTCCCAAAAGAAGAGGGACTGAGGAAATACGCTGCTCTTGGCGAGCCAATGAAGTGCGAACTCATTGAAGAGCGGGCCGGCGAAGTGTTCAGCGAATACACACTCGGCCCCCATTTCATCGACTTCTGCCGCGGTCCGCACGTTCCCTCCACCAGAAAGATCAAGGCTTTCAAGCTGCTGTCGATCGCCGGGGCCTATTGGAAAGGCGACGAGAACAGGCATCAGCTTCAGCGCATCTACGGCACGGCCTGGTATTCGGCCAAGGAGCTCGAGGACTACCTGAGCAAGCTGGAAGAGGCGAAGAAACGCGACCATCGCGTATTGGGCAAGCAACTCGGGTTGTTTGCCGTTGACGAAAAGGTTGGGCAGGGACTGATCCTCTGGAAGCCCAAAGGGGCCGTCATTCGGCAGGAGCTGCAGACCTTTATCAGCGAGCACCTGCGTCGGCAGGGTTATTCTCAAGTCTTCACGCCCCACATCGGCAAACTGGAGTTGTACAAGACGTCTGGCCATTTCCCTTATTACGCCGATAGCCAGTTTCCGCCCCTGGTGGATCGGGAACAGATCGCCCAATTGGCCGGTGAGGGCTGCTCCTGCGCCCAACTGTCCAACCTGCTCGACCAGGGTCAGGTGGAGGGATTCCTACTGAAACCGATGAATTGTCCCCACCACATCCGTATTTTTGACAGCGAACCGCACAGTTACCGCGACCTTCCCGTCCGCCTGTCGGAGTTCGGCACTGTCTATCGCTTCGAGCAGAGCGGTGAACTTGGCGGGTTGACGCGCGTCCGCGGCTTCACCCAGGACGACGCCCACATCTTCTGCACCGAAGAGCAGGTGCCTCAGGAAGTGGCCGGCTGCCTGGAACTGGTGAAAATTATCTTCAATACGCTCGGTATGAAGGACTACCGCGTCCGCGTCGGCTTGCGGGATCCTGATAGCGCGAAGTACGTTGGCGACCCCGCGCAGTGGGACCGGGCTGAAGCCGCCTGCAAAGCGGCCGCCGAGTCTCTCGGCGTGGCCTATTCGCTCGAGCCGGGCGAGGCTGCCTTTTACGGGCCCAAGATCGATTTTGTTGTGCGGGACGTGATTGGGCGGGAATGGCAGTTGGGCACCGTGCAGGTGGATTATCAGCTCCCCCAGCGGTTCGATCTCAGCTACGCCGGACCAGACAACAAGCCCCACCGCCCGGTGATGATCCACCGCGCTCCTTTTGGCTCGATGGAGCGGTTTGTGGGAGTCCTGATCGAACATTTCGCCGGCGCGTTTCCGCTTTGGCTCGCCCCGTCACAGGCAGTGGTTCTGCCAATTTCGGACCGGCATCTTGACTATGCCCGCCAGGTGCACCGGCGCTTGATTGAAGCCGGCTTGCGCGCTGAACTCGATGACCGGAGTGAGAAGGTGAATTACAAGATCCGGGAGGCACAGCTTCAGAAGGTGCCTTACATGCTGGTGATGGGCGACCGCGAGGCCGAAAGCGGAACCGTTTCGGTGCGCAATCGGAAGCACGGAGATCAGGGCGCGAAACCCGTGGAGGAGTTCATTCGCTCGGCCACGGATCTGATCGCGTCCAAGGCGGTCACCGAGTAGTCCGCCCAACGTTACCCGATGGCCACAGCTGCCGCCGTTTTGCTGGGATTGCTGTTGGCGGGCTCTTGGGTTTTTTGCGTGCTGGTGGTCGTGGCGGCGCGGTGCTACCGGGCGGTACGGCCCCCAGCCGTGGAGCCTCGTGAGCCCATCTCGGTGCTCAAGCCCCTTCATGGGCTTGACGACGGTCTCGAATCGAACCTGCGCTCCTTTTTTGAGCAGGATTACCCTCAGTTTGAGCTGTTGTTCGCGGCGCGCAACGATGATGATCCCGGCCTCGTGTTGGCCCGGAGGCTCAGCGCCGAATACCCCCAGGTTCCAGCCCGCTTTTTTGCCACGGGCGAGCCGCCCTATGCCAACGCCAAAGTCTGGAGCCTGGAGACGATGACTCGCGAGGCTCGGCACGACCTGCTGGTGATGAGCGATTCGGACATTCTAGTCACGCCCAGTTTGCTGACTACTCTGGCCGCTGAGTTCAGCGATGCCCGGCTCGGCGTTGCCACCTGTCCTTATCGCGCCTCGCCAGGAGCCAGTTTCTGGTCCACTCTGGAAGCGATTGGGATGAACACGGAGTTTTGGGGCGGCGTCTTCACGGCTCGCCTGGTCGAGGGCGGGGTACGCTTTGCCGTCGGTCCTACCATTGCGGCCAGGCCCGCTGCGATCAAGGCGGCCGGCGGCTGGCCACGGCTGGCCCAATACCTGGCCGAGGATTTCGTACTCGGCCAGTTCGCCGCCGCAGCCGGCCACGGCGTGATCCTTTCCAGCTACATCATCGAACACCGCATTGGCGCGCAATCCTGGAAGGCGAATTTCGCGCATCGGCTGAGATGGAACCGGTCAACGCGGCGCTCCCGCCCGATGGGCTACCTGGGACAGATCTTCACCAACCCACTCCCTCTCGCCCTGGCGTTCATTGCTTCCTTCCCAGCCTTGTGGTGGTTGATTGTGCCTACCGCGCTACTGCGTGCCTGGGCGGCTCATGAAGTCAGTGGCCGTACTCTGGCTGACCCCCTCTGCCGCCGCCGCTGGTGGTTAATTCCGTTGCAGGACCTGCTGAGTTTCGCCTTCTGGCTCGCCGGCTTCTTCGGCGGAACCATCGAGTGGAGGGGACGCCGATACCGTTTGCTTGCGGACGGCCGGTTCCAACCGTGTTAGCGCCGCCAGGTGCGGCGCCAGCCCTCGTGTTCGGTGCTGAGTTCGACGCACGCCAGCGAGGACAAGTTCTCCCCCTGGAGCGCAGCGGTGGCCTCCATCAACAGTAACTGCTCCAGCGCGGCCGCCGGCTCTTCCACATAGTCTCCCTTCATTGCCTTGCGAAGGTCGTGCGCAATCCGGCCGGCGGTCTTCGAAACGGTGTACCCCGCCTGGCTGGATTCGGTTTGCCCGACGAGGCGAATTTCGCGAATCCTGGATGGAAACCGGAGCAGTTCCTCCATCAGTCGGGCCTCCCGTCGCAGCAGGGCTTCATAGGGTCGTGAACGCCGGTGGACGATCCGGGCCAGTTTTGAAGCGTGGCCGGGGGAGTACGGCGATGTCGCCTCCGCAGCGTCCAAGGCGCTCATCCTGCTCAGCCTTCGTGCAGCGCGTTCGAGTACGGCCTGGCCGCGCTTGCGGATCCCCTCGCGGACGATTAGTACGATCCCCGCCCGAGTCGGGTCGAGAGTGTAGCTCGCCGCCTTACACTCCTGGGCCAATGGCGACGCAGCATAAGCCAGCAGCGGGTAGGCCTCCTTGAGATTCGCGAAACGCTCAGGGCTACGGAACCAGAGCGCCGGCAGCCATGACCGCAGCATCACCTGGAGACGTACCGCGACGCGCTCGAACACTTCGTCGAAACCCGCCTGCCGCAGCGACGGCGCGTCTAACCAAACCGCGAAAGCGGAGCCAGGCAGCGTGACTCGCAGTTCTGACCGCACAGGCTTCCCCGGCCAGGGGGGCAACTCCAAGCCGAAATAGGCGAGCAGTTCCTCCCAGTCCTCCCACTCCGCCGATGTGCCGGTCTGCCGGACGTGGGTGAACATGCAATTGGCGGCTGTGTCCCACCGTGTACCCTGATGAGAATATTCGGCTCCAAGCGGAATCATCACAGTCCGCGCGGCGGCGTCCTCGGCCGGAGTCACTTTGATCCGTGAGCGGAGGGAGACCAATCCCGGGCTCTCCGCGTTGATCTTCCAACGATGAGTTTCCCTGGAGATAGTACGGATCTCGTAACGCGTCGCAAATGGTACTTTAATCTCCACCTTGGGATGAGATTCCACCACCGGTTCCAAACCGCCAAATTCGCCAGCCAGGGCCGACTGCCAGTCATCCCGCTGAATCTCCCGGGAGGTCAGTGAGCCCCGCGCCAGCACACCCAGCGCTGGTTGGCTGCTCAGCATCAACTGCAAAGCTTCCGAGGCGGCGAGACGAACGCGATCGGATAAATGCCTCCAGTCGTCCAGCCGTTCGTCCCAGTCTGAACCGATCTGCTCCGCAACCCGCTTCGTCGCCCAAGTGGTCCAAGTGGCGGGATTGAGCATGGACTGGCAGTAGCGATAGATGCGGCGGGCCATCTCAAACAGTTCCTGGTCGCCATCCAGTGCTGCAAGCGCCAGTGCGCCGTCGGCGCCGAAGGATTCCCACGCCCGGGCTTCCTGGTCCAAATCGAGGCGCTCCCAGTAAGCGGCGATCTGTTCGAGACGCTCCACTGGCGCCTGCTGCCAGTACGACGTTCTTAGCCATTCCCAACTGCCGCCTTTTACGGCGTTCTGCCGGAACCACTCCAGCGGATGGACTCCGACGAGCGCGGCCAGCAGCGGGTCGGGAACGGGCGTCTCCCACGATTCGACATGCGCCGCCACCTCCACCGGTTCGCGGACCGCCACATACTCGATGCCGAAACCCGGCGGCGCTCGCCAGAGCCGGCCACGCATCTCGCCATGGTAAGTCAACGTTATACGCGCTTCTGAGCCGGAATTGAATTGAAACGGGAGTGGATTACGGACCATGCCTCGCACGGTCTCCCTCAGCCAGCGCAATCGAAAGCTGACCGGGCGCTGACAATGTGCCCACAACTCACCGTGAAAGGGAAATTCGAAACAGGTCCTCTCGCCCCACTGGCCGGGCGGAGGCAACTGATCACGCTCCAGGCTTACCACCTTGAATCCTGCAGGCGGGTGGAGCTCAACCATGCATACCTCCTGGAAGTGGGGAATTAGAATGCCCTTGGCGCCGCTGAGACGCTGGTGGCGTTCCGGTGATCATTGTACCTCGCGAGCTCCAAATTGCCCGTCATTTCAAGGCCCTTCGTGCGCCGGAAGAGCCTGGCTAAAAGATTGCTGGACCGTGCTTTGCAAGAAAGTCACGTCTCTTTTCAAAGTGGTGTGAACGGCTGGAACGAGCCCCCAGTTTTTTCAGGAAATCGTTCATTTCTCCCAGGGACGCAAAGTAGCCCGCAAGTGAGGGGTCAGTCCGCGTGAGAGCCCGCCGGTTCCGCCGGAAATCGCGCGGAGTGAATACACCGCGCACGCCGATCACGGCAACTCCCATCGGCCGGTACTCGTGCGTTCCCTGCGCGATCGCCTCGTCGTCCCGAATCCATAGCGCGAAACCCATGTCCTTCCACGTTACCCCGCGCCGGGTCATTCTGCTATACGATAGGCGCGAGAGGTCTTCACTATGAGTTCATCCATGACACGGCGATCCGTACTCGCGGTCGCGGCTACGGCTGCCTCGGCATTTGCGCAGGCCCCGGAGGGAAAAGTGACGCGCAAAGGGCGCATCAAGCAGGGCGTCTGCAACGGGGTCTTCGGACGCAACATGCCCTTCGAGGAGAGAGCGGAGCATGCCGCCCGCTTGGGTGCGCAATGCTTCGACCTGATGCGGCCGGAGCAGTGGCCGGTCCTGAAGAAACATGGACTCGTCCCCACTGTCGTGCCGGGCGGCGGCCGCCTGACTGACGCTTGCAACGACAAATCGTTGCACGCCGGGCTGGAGAAGGAATTCCGGGAGAACCTCGAACGGGCCAAGCGCGAAGGCGTGCCGAATGTTATCACCTTTTCCGGGAACCGTCGCGGCAAATCCGACGAGGAAGGTTTGGAGAACTGCACCATCATCCTGAAGAAGGTCGCCCCGATTGCGGAAGACATGGGCGTCACCATCTGCATGGAATTGCTCAACTCGAAAGTCAACCACCCAGACTATCAGTGCGACAAGACTGCCTGGGGCGCCGAATTGTGCAAACGCGTGGGCTCGCCCCGCTTCAAATTGCTGTATGACATCTACCACATGCAGATCATGGAAGGCGATCTGATCCGGACTATTCGCGAGAACATCCAGTACATCGGCCACTTCCACACCGCCGGCAATCCCGGGCGCAACGAACCTGACGAGACCCAGGAAATCTACTATCCGCCCATTGTGCAAGCCATCATCGACCTGGGCTACACCGGCTACCTTTCCCACGAATACAGCCCGAAGAAAGATCCCCTCACCTCGCTGCACGCCGCGCTGACTTTGTGCGACGTCTAGCCTCGAATCCAGGCGCGGGCGTGGCCCGCTACAGCGCCCGCGCCCGGATTCGCTGAAACTCCGTCCAATAGCCGCGCCGGTGGGCCTGCAGTTCAATGTAGCCGTCGTTCAAATTGGCCAGCCCATCGTATTCCATGACGGTCTCCCCGTTAATCCTCACCTTCACTTCGCGTTCCACCACCCGCATCTGGAACAGGTACCACTGTTCGTCGGCGATCCGCGGATAGCGAGCCCGCTTGTAGTGGTAGAGCGAACCGGTGGGGAAGTGCGCCTCCGGCGCGCTGTGCAACTGAATCTCATAATGCTGGGGCTTCTCGCTGCCCCGGCCGTTGCTGCGGAACAGGATGCCGCTGTTGTGTTGGGCCATGCCGCGCGCATAAAGTTCAAGTTCGAAGTTCCGGAAACGCCGTTTGGTGGCAAGATGCCCGAGGGCATCGCTGCGTAACACCCCACCGTGGGTTTGGAAGTCGGGTTTACCTTCGGAGATGAACCAGTTCTCGTTGAGGTCCGAAGGCTCTTCGTAGAGAGTCTCCCATTTTTCGACCGGCGGCAACTCCTGGATGGTGAAGTTGCGGAAGCGGCAAGCGGCGGAAGCACCCACGATGCCGAGATGCCCCGAACGGAGCCGGTCCCGCAGTTCAGGATGGGTCGAGCGGTCAAGATCCTGCACAAGTTCGCCGTTCAGCCAGACCTGAAGCTGTGGCCACGCCGAGCGAACGCGCAGGATGTTCCACTCCGCCTTCACGGCCACCTTCCGTGGAGCCACCACGGGAAAGACAGCCCCGCAGGAATAGGGTGTGGGTTCCCCTGCCTGGTGGAAGATCTTGATCTGCATTCCGCAATCGGTTGGAGGACCATACTTTGGCCCGAACAAATACAGACCTGAATCCGTCCAGCCTTTCACGAAGAACTCGCACGACAAGTCAAAATTCTCAAATTCCCTGCGGGTGCGGAGCCAGGTGGGGTAGGACGTGAATGGGCTCACCAGAAGTTCGCCGGCGCTGACATGGTAGGAAGAATTGCTGCCATCGATGATCTCCCAACCATTCAATGTCCGGCCGTCAAACAAGGGCAACTCCTCAGCGCGGGCGAGGCCCGCGGCTGCGCCCGCCAGCGCCATCATCTGCCGCCGGCTTAGGGTGAGTTTGTGCAAGGTCATGGCGTCTCCAACTCCAACATAGCAGTGCGAATTTCCTCCAGCCGTCCCTGGTGGCTGCGGTTGCTGGCGTCACTGCGGGCCAATGCCTCCTGCCGGCTGAGGGATTCGTCGAGATACCGGCGGGCCGCCGAGCGATCGCCGAAATCGCGCGCCGCCAAACCGGCCGCATAAAGGTTCATCACGAGCGACACTTCAAACTGAATGTTGCGAGGGTCGCTGGCCAGCAGCGCTCTCGCTGCCTCCAGTCCGGATTCGCTCACTTCCAGAGCTTCGCGGTGACGATTCAGCGCACGAAGCACCTCGGCATGCTCCTGCGCCAGCCATAATTGCAGCCGCCGTACGGTTACAGTTTGCGCCTCATCGCCCGGCACGGCGGCCAAGCGTTTTCGCGCGCTTTCGATGAACTGCCGGCCCTCTTCCAACCGCCCCTGTGCGGTGGCCAGTGTCCCCAACTTACCCTCCCCAATGATGACGCCCCGCGCGGCGCGCCGGCGTGTCGGCTCTGGGAGATCCTCCCGCGCTGCCAGATCCTCCCAGCAGCGCCGGCACTGCTCGGCTCGCACGAGCGTACCCTCGTAGTCCAGAGTCACGCCGGTACTGAGTCCTCCAAGGAAATCGCTGAGAGTCCCCAGCGTACTGCACCTCTCTTCCAAAGCGGGCCAGTGCCGGCCGGAGAGGCTATCGAGCAGTTCGAGTGCCTGGCTCAGATACTTTACGCCCCGTTCGCCTTCGCCTGCGGCCGCGAGCACCTCACCCTGCTTGCGCAGCAGGGCTGCGCGCGCCATGACCGCCCGAGCGGGCTCGCCCGGGCCCGCTGCGGGATCGAGCAACGCCAGTCCACGCCGGTAGGTTTCCAGGGCCTCGGCCGAATCGCCCAAGTTTGGCGTGAAGGGATTCCCCTGCAAATCTCCCAAACGTGCGTAACCCTCGGCGACTTCGGCCAGCAGCTCCGGGTCGCCGCCTGCCTCTCTGGTCAGACGTTGATAGTGGTCCAGACTACGCGTGATCAGCAGCCTTTGGGCCTGCGTGCCTCCCGGCAGGTCGCGCACAACGTCGTAGAGGTCGAACAGCGCAAGCCGCGCCAGGCTACGCACCTGTTCGAACCGCCGCTCCGCCACTTCGCGCTCACGCCGTGCGATGCCCGCCTGCCACAATGCGACGCTGAGCCCTGCCACCAGAGCAGTCACTATGAGTACGGCGGCCATCACCGCCGCGCGATGCCGGCTCACGAATCGTTCAACCCGGTAGAGCGCTGTCAGCGGACGCGCCTCCACCGGTTGTCCAGCAAGGTGGCGCGCCAGGTCGGCATCCAACTTTTCGACACTCGCGTACCGACGTTCCGGGTCCTTCTCGAGCGCTTTGATGATGATGGCGTCCAGGTCGCCCGCCAGTTGCCGTTGCCACGGGTAGAGCGAGGTTTCCGAAGGTGGTTTTGGTTCCTCCTCGCGCACCGCACGGAACCATTCCGCCGCCGTGCGCTCTGTGCTTTGGTATGGGCTCCGCCGCGCAACAAGCTCGTATAACATCACCCCCAGCGCGTACACATCAGACCCCGTCGAAACCACCCCGCCCGAAATCTGTTCAGGACTGGCGTAGCGCGGGGTGAGCAAAACTTGCGTTGCCGAAGTCAATTCGCCTTGCAGTGGTTCATCCAGCAACTTGGCGATCCCAAAGTCGAGCAACTTCGCTTTGCCGCTCGCCGCCACCAGCACGTTCGCCGGCTTCAGGTCTCGATGGATGATTAGATTCGAATGGGCGAATGCGACGGCCGCGCACACCTGGCGAAAGAGTTCGAGCCGTGCCCGCAGCCCCAGCCCCTGCTGCTCGCAATACTCGTCGAGCGTCAGCCCCTCCACATACTCCAGCACAAGGTATGGCTGTCCTTCGTTGGAGATGCCGCCATCCAGCAGGCGCGCTACGCCGGGATGATCGAGGCGCGCCAGAATCTGACGCTCCTGCAGAAACCGCTGCCGCGCCGCCTCCGATTCCATGCTCCGATGGAGCATTTTCACGGCCGATCGTTGCTCGAATCCCCCCTCGGCCCGCTCGGCGAGATAGACCTCACCCATGCCGCCCGCGCCCACCCTGCGGACCAGCCGCCATACCCCTATGGTCCGACCCTCCTGGTTGTCCGGCCGGTTTGCGCCCCCGGCGGGATATTGCGATCCTGCTGACATCATCGGCTCGACCCTGAGAATATCAAGGGCCCGACGACCTCGGCCAGCTTGGCCGGCGAAGCCTATTGGCGGGACCGCCATTTCCGTGGTACGCTCTGGCATTGTTTTTCGTCTCCCGCGGTCTCGTGGGAGACCAGCGAGTTGCGGCCCGGTGCGCCCTTCCTCCAGACGGGTCATCCGGCGCCGCTGCGAGGCGCGTGGAAGGTGAAGCCGCGCGCCTCGCCCCTCCCGGCTCGTCGGGGCTGAGTCCCGCGCGCGTCTGTGCTACCGTTTTATTCCATGCGGGTTCTCCAGCCGGTTCTGTGGTCCAAAGGCACGTTTCTCACACCTCAGCACTTGCAGGTGCAGGACCGATTCATCGAAAGCCTGCTGAGCTTTCGAACCGATGCGCTCCACTACCGGCCTTGGGGTTTCAGCCGGTTGAAACTCGACCACGAAGCGCTCGCCGGAGGCTCGGCCGCGATTCAGGAAGCATCCGGGTTATTCCCCGACGGCACTCCCTTTGATGTTCCTGGCGGCGATGCCGCTCCCAAGGCGAAACCGCTTGAGGAGTTCTTCCAGCCCGGCCAGCAGACCGTTGACCTTTACCTCAGCCTGCCCGAATATCGCGAGGGCGCGGTGAACATCTCCGCTCCTGGGCGTGGCCTTGAAACCCGCTACCTGGCTGAGACCGCCAATTTCCGCGATGAGAACAACGGCCTGACGGAGCGAATCGTCCAGGTTGCCAAGAAGAATCTCCGCTTGGTCGTGGAGGGGGAAAACCGGCAGGGTCAGGTGCTACTCAGAATCGCACGCGTGCGCCGTACGGAGGCGGGCGTGTTGGAATTCGATCCATCCTTTGTTCCGCCCCTGCTCGACATCCAAGCCTCTGACCCGCTGATGCGCCGCGCCCGCCGGTTGCTGGAAGTGCTCTCGGCGAAAAGCTCAATGCTCAGCCAGCTCCGCCGGCAGAAGAATCAGAGTCTTGCCGAATTCACCGTCTCCGATATCGCCAACTTCTGGCTGCTGTATTCCACCAACGCCCACCTGCCCACGCTTCGCCATCTCTACGAAACCCGCGGTGGCCACCCCGAGGAGCTCTACCGGCTGCTGCTTTCACTCGCTTCGGTGCTCACCACGTTTTCTCTTGAAATCCAGCCGCGCGACTTGCCGGCCTATGAGCACGATGAACTCGGCGCCTGCTTCGATGAACTCGAGCAGAAACTCCTCCATCTGCTGGAAACAGTGGTTCCGAGCAACTTCATTTCCCTGCCGTTGAAACCGGTCCGGCCCTCAATTTACGGTGTCTCCCTCGACGACGACAAGTACCTCAAGAACACTCGAATGTTTCTCGCCGTCACGGCGAATGTCGAGGAGGCGGACCTCATCGCGCGCGGTCCGCAGCTCATCAAACTCTGCTCCGCCAACCACATTGAGCATCTCGTCCGCCAGGCGCTGCCCGGCGTGCCGCTCATCCATCAGGTCGCTCCCCCCAGTTCCATTCCGCTCCGGCTCAACTACCAGTACTTCAGCTTGAGTCAGTCCGGCCTTGCCTGGGAGGCCATTGTTCGTTCCCGCAACCTCGCCGCTTATGTGCCAGGCGATTTTCCTGAGCCGCAACTCGAACTGATCATCCTGCTGCCGACCTAATCCTTCATTAGCAACACAAGCACCACGACAATCAGAGCCACCACCAGCACCGTCAGCACGATCACCAGGGGCATCACCCAAGTCTTCTGCTTAGGCGCCAGCGGCAATGGGACCGCGCCCGGCGGCGGCGCCGGTCCTGCGGGCGCCGGGGGTGGGGCCGCCGCCACCGGCTTACGTTCCATTCCCGGCGGGCCTTGCAACATTCGGGTAAATTCTCCAGGACCAGCAGGCGCTGGGGCTGCCGGGGCCGGCGGCGCGGGCTCAGAGGACACCGGCGGCGGC